>CEUZ01012555.1_pt1 | contig 21535 bp, 22 predicted proteins | sample 361511 | NCBI WGS metagenome assembly CEUZ01 (sample SAMEA2622822, study PRJEB7988) | marine metagenome | biome: marine biome (ENVO:00000447); feature: surface water layer (ENVO:00002042); material: "saline water (ENVO:00002010), including plankton (ENVO:xxxxxxxx)" | depth 5 m
TAAAAGAATTAGAAAAAAATAAAATTTAATGATTATTAAAGATAGAGATATAAAGATGTGGTCTACTATAGGTGCTAGGGCCACAGTAGGAATTGCTGCTTTGGAATTAGCAAAGCAGATTGATAATCTTATGGTTTTAACATGTGATGTTTCTACGTCTGCAGGATTAGATCGATTTAGAAAAACTTTTCCAGAAAAATACCTTGATCTAGGTATTGCTGAACAAAATATGATAGGTGTTGCCGCAGGATTAGCTAGTGAAAATTTTAATGTAATTACAACTACCTTTGCTCCTTTTCAAACAATGAGATGCTGTGAACAAATCAAGGTTAATCTAGGTTACATGAGACAAAAAATATGCATGGTAGGCATTGCTAGTGGTCTAGCGCTAGGAACTTTAGGTTATACCCACTGCTGTATTGAAGATATTGGAATTCTTAGATCTATACCTGGGATAACAATTATTTCACCCGCAGATTCTTTAGAAACAGTAAAAGCTTTAGAAGCGGCAGTAAATTCAGAAAACTCATGCTACTTAAGACTAACGGGGGCATCTAACAATCCTATTGTTTATAGCAAAGACTATGAATTTAAAATTGGAAAATCAATTACTCTAAGGGAAGGAAAAGACATTACTATTTTTAGCTCGGGAGCAATGGTTTACCAGAGTTTAGAGGCTGCAAAAATTTTAGAATCAAAAAAAATTTCTAGTAAAGTAATTAATATGCATACTATAAAACCAATAGATAAACTTGCTATAGAAGAGGCTTGTGAAGGAAAGCTAATTGTATCTATAGAAGAACATAATATAATTGGTGGCTTGGGAAGCGCCATTTCAGAATATAAATCTAGTTTAAAAAAATCCCCAAAACAATTATTTTTAGGAATTAAAGACACTTATAGCAAAGGAGGAAATTATAAGTTTCTCAAAGAAAAGTATAGACTCACGCCAGAAAAAATTGTAGAGGATATTATTTTAAATATTGAATAACATAATGAGTAACAAACAAAAATATCAAGATATTTTTATTGAATCTATTTCTATAGACGCTAAAAAATTTCATGAAAATATAGAATATAACGAAATCCCAGAATGGGATTCGATCGGTCACATGAAATTAATTTCTGGATTGGAAGAAGGATTTAAAATTAGTATGGAAACAGATGATATAGTTGATTTTAGTTCTTTCAAAAAAGGAATAGAAATATTAAAAAAATATAGTATAAATTTTTAATTAATTTCTTAAATTATATTTCTTAATTTCATCAGGCAAAATTAAACTAAAGTCGGCTTTACAAACTATTTTTTCTTGAACAAGTCCGATACCTTCGCAAATAGCTAAACCACGTTTATAACTTTTAATTTTGGTTTCAATATAAAGTCTATCGCTAGGAACAATTTTTTTTATAAATTTTAAATTATTTGCAGATGCCAAATACATAATTTTTCCTTTGTTACCAGGTAAACATAAAATTGATAAAGCACACATTTGAACTAACGCCTCAACTTGTAACATTCCGGGCATATTTGGGTCTTTAGGCCAATGAACTTTAAAAAACCATTCATCATTATTTAAATCTTTATACCCTTTTGCACTTTTACCTGGGATTACCTCAGTAGCAAAGTCAATCATTAAATAAGGTGCCCTGTTTTGCTGATATTCGTGAATGCCCTTTTTATCAAGAATAATTTTTTCCATTTTTCAATTACTATCATAAAAAGTGAAATTTATTGATAAAATTAATCAAAAAGCTTAATTTTTCCTTTACTGTTCAATGTTTGAACGTTATAAATTGTTCAACTATTGAACATAAAAATGAGAGACGATCAAGACTATCTAAATTTATTAAGACAAATTAAAAAGAAACCAGTGACATCACAAAGAGAACTTGCTGATGAACTTGGTTTTAGTTTAGGAAAATTAAATTACTGCTTAAAAGCTTTAAAAGCTAAAGGTTTAATTAAAATAAAAAATTTTACAAAAAATCCAAAAAAAATCAACTACATCTATGTTCTCACACCCAAGGGCATTATGGAAAAAACTAAACTTACAATTAATTTTATGAAAAGAAAAATTGAAGAGTACGACGAATTGAAAAGGGAATTAAAAAAATAAGTTATGTGGATAGTTGCAAAAATTAAACCAAAAGAAGTAAATTGTTTTAGGAAAAATATGATTGAAAAATCAGGCGAAAATATTCAATTTTATTGTCCAAAAATTGAATATCATCAATATTTTAAAAAAAGAATTAAAAAAATAGAAAAATTAGCACTAGGGGATTATATATTTTGCTACCATAAGAATTTTAAAAATTCAGTTTTTTTAAATAATTTACAATTTATTAAAGGACTAGAATATTTTTTAAATGGTCATCATCAAAATCAAAATGAAATGATTGAATTCATAAACTACTGCAAAAGCTCAGAAAATAGCACAGGATATTTAACACAAGCTTTTTTTAAAACTATAACTACGAAAAAAGCAAAATTTATATCAGGCCCATTTGCAAATATGATGTTTGAAATTCTCAGAAAACAAAAAAATAAGTTAAAAATTATAGTTGGAAATGTTGTTACGACGATATCTGATAATTCTGGTTATTTATATCGTCCTGCTTAAGTGTAAGTTTTATAAATGTTGCTAAGGATTCTTAAAACTCCAAAAGTTAAAGTGCGGAGCTATGGAATACTAAAAAGTTGTAATTAGTAAAAAAATAATAAATAATTTTTCAAAAATACATGAGAAGGCTTTTGTTAATTTTTAAATTATTATTAAAAGCAAAATTTACTTTTAAAAATCCCCGAGAACATAAACTGGTAATTTTTGACGACGAATCTTATATGAATATGAGAAATTTTATATTTGGTTATAATTTTTTTTTATTACAAACTAGAATTGAAAATATAAATAAAGTTTATTTATCATTTCAAATTATAAAATATTTTTTTAAATACTATATAAAATATTTTTTTAAATACGATAATGGAATTATCATGACAGCATATCTCTCTTCCTTATTGGAAATTGTACGTCCAAAAGTTGTCCTTACGAATATTGATAATTCTCAAAAATTTTTTGATATAGCCAAGATTTTTGATAATAAAATAAATTTTGTAGCTATCCAAAACGCAGCTCGTAATGATCTAAAAGAATACAAGCACCTTTACAAAGCAAAGAAAATCAATTCTGATTTAACTAAAAATTACTATATACCCAATTTTCTATGTTTCGGACAATGTGAAATTGATGATTATAAAAAAAATGGAATTAAAGTTAAAAATTTTTCTAAAGTTGGTTCTTACCAAATGGCTAATTTTTTTTATCACATTAAAAGAAATAAAATATCATTAAAAAAATCTTTATATGATATATGTTTAATATCCGACACAAAACAAGCGGGCAAAAACGAAGAATATGGTATACCCAGTTTAGAAGAAGGTTTTGCTAAAACAATGAAATATACGATAAAATTTTGCATGAAGCACAACATGAAAATGATATTTTGCTGGAGAAGAGATAAGAAAACATCACCAGAAGCTTTTAATAGAGAGTTAGTTGTTTACAAAAAATATCTAAATGATATTGAATTTAATTACCTTATTAGTAATTCTATAGAAAAAGATAAATTTTCCTCCTATAAGGCTATGTTTCAAAGCAACATAGCAGTTGCTAACAATTCAACGATGTTAAGAGAAAACCTAGGTATTGGAGGAAAAATTTTATCATGCAATTGCACTTATTCAGACATTTTTGATTTTCCAATTGAGGGCATATGTTCAATAAAAAATTGCAATTTTGAAGAATTTGAGAAAAGATTATTAGACATACATTCAATTTCAAAAGAAAATTATTTCTCAAGGCTAAGCAAAGACAAACATTACGTAATGGAATATAATGAAAAAATTTCTACAATAGAAATATTAAGAAAAAAAATAGATTCATTTCTTACATTATGAAATATATTGCAATTATTTCTGCTCGCGCAGGAGCAAAAAGAATAAAAAACAAAAACTTAACTATATAAGTTTAGCAACAATAATAATCTCACAATTGAGATAAAAATAAAATAGGTTATAATTTTTTTTCAAAATTATGTCGCGCTATAGAGAAATAAAAAAATTATTTAACAAAAATGGCTTTGCTGTTTTAAAAAACTTCATTTCAAAAAAACTTATAGATGAAATAAAAAGAGAAACTGAAAAATTGATAAAAAACAAAATAATCAACAATCAAATACGCGATATTCACTATTTAAAAACAGGACAACTAAGCAGTATGCATAATATCGTGGATTACATGCCCAAATATAAAAAATTTGGCAGTTATTCTAAACTTTATAATGTATTTAATGAGATTTTTGGCCCACCTCAAAAACGATGGTTTAATTCTTCTTATTTTTTAAAACCTAAAAAAGTGGGAATCGAAACTAAAGCACATCAAGATAATGCATATTTTAATCTTCATCCTTGCGAAGCTTTTACGGCTTGGATACCAATAGATTCTGTAACAAAAAAAAATTCAGCTTTATACTATTATGCAGGGTCCCAAAAGGAAGGTCTTTTACCACATAATCCACATGGAAATCTCGGAGCCTCCATGTGTGTTTCAAAAAAAAGTATCAATAAGGTTAGAAGAAAATATAAAAAGCATTACATAAAAGTTAAAAAAGGAGACTGTATAATACATAGTCCTCTTGTTGTTCATGGAAGTGAAAAAAATACAAGTCATGTTGACAGAGGTGCTTTTAACATGTCTATAAAATCCAAGAATGCAAAGTTGAATATTATTGGATTTAGAAATTATGAAAAAAAATTAAAATCTTACTTAAAAGCAAAAAAAAATGATCCAAAAAAGATAATTTTAGGAACAAGACTATATACAAAATCTTTTAAATTAGAGAAGGCTCTTAAAACCAGATCAGTCCATGCTGGAAAAGGTATAAAATTAAAAATATAAAAATTAAATTAAGTTGATATTTTAAATTTTTATTTTAAAATTTAAAAAACACAAATTATGAAAAAACAAAATTTGAAAATTAAAAATTATACTACAGACGGAAAAGTTGTCCATTTTTCAAAAGAAAAAGACATAAATGAAAAATTAATAGCTGTTCTCGGGGATAAATTTTTAGAATACAGAAAAAGATGGAATAAAGTTAATAATCTTGAACTAATAACAGACTTCCCACTTTTCTTACATGTAGAACTTAATCAAAAATGTAATTACGAGTGTCCACATTGCATAATTGGTAATATAGATGATGTTGAAAAATTTTATCCAAAAGAAAATGGCAATATAGATTTTGAGGCATTTAAAAAAATTGTTGATGAAGGTGCTGAGCATAATTGCCCATCTATATCTCCACAAGGCGATAATGAACCGCTTTTAATTAAAAATTTTGAGGATTATCTATACTACGCCCATAAGAAAAATTTTATTGATATTATGTTTAATACTAATGGCTCACCTCTCACGGAGGAAAGAGCACAAAAAATATTAGATTCAGGGGTAACAAGAATAAGAATAAGCTTAGATGCTTACACAGATGAAGTATATAAAAAAGTAAGAGTGGGAGCTATTGATTTAGAAAAAGTTAAGAGAAACATTTTTAAATTTTTAGATTTAAGAGATAAAGGAAATTACAAATTGCCGATAGTAGGCGTAAGTTTTTGTAAAATAAAAACTAATGAGCATGAAGCAAAGCAATTTGAAGATTATTGGAGAGACAAAGTGGATTTTTTTTCTTCTCAAACATATGTTCCTCCAACATTAACAAATGTTAAGTACTTTGATTTTTATACAGAAGATCAGTTTTTGAAACAATCTAAGAAAAAATTTAATTGTAATCAACCATATCAAAGAGTTGTTATAAGAAATAATAAAATTTATCCTTGTTGCGTAACTCTTGTACTACCAAACGATAGATCAAAAGATAACCTTATTATTGGAGATTTAACTAACAGTACAATTTATGAAGCTTGGAATGGAAAAAAAATGACAGAGTTGAGGGATATACATAAAAATGGTGATTTCAGAAAAAATGAGATTTGCGCAGGTTGTGTAAATTCGATCTATCCTACAAAAAAATATTTAAATGAAATTGCTAGAAAATTGAATTAGTTTTAAAATTAAAGTTTAATTTTATCTATGAACGCAATAATTACTCAAGCCCGCCTGGGTTCAAAGAGATTAAAAGGCAAAATGTTATTAGAATTGTCAGGTAGACCAATGATTTATAGAATTGTCGAAAGATTAAAACGCGTTAAAAATATTAAAAAAATCATTTTAGCAATTCCAGAAAATAAAAAAAATGATAAAATTGCAAAAATCTTTAAAAATGATGAGATAGAAATATTTAGAGGACCAGAAAATAATTTGGTAAAAAGATATTATTTAGCAGCCAAAAAATTTAATATAAGAAATGTGATTAGATTTCCTGGGGATAATTGTATACCAGAACCAAGAGAGATAGATAGAATCATTAAATTTTATGAGAGTTTCTCCAAACCATTTTTTGCATCAAACTTGTCTAATATTTTAGAAAATGGTTATCCAGATGGTATTGGAGCTGAAATTTTTGGTTTCAATTTTTTAGATGATTTAATAAATACAAAATTAACCAAATCTCAAAAAGAGCATCCTCATACGAATTTTTTTAATTATGATAAAAATGAAATTATTAATAAAAAATGGTGTAATGTAAGAACTATAAAGTGTCCTAAAAAATTTAGAAGACCTGACATTAGACTTGATGTAAACACTATGAAAGATTTTAAATATATTAAAAACATTTATGATAACTTGTATTCAAAAAATTCAAAATTTAATATAATTAATGTCATCAAATTTTTAGATAGACAAAATGAAAAAAAATAAAAAAAGAGTAGTATTTTTTAACGGAAAATTTGTTGAAGAACAAAATGCTAAAATTTCAATCTATGACTCTGCCCTGATGTTTGGCGATATGGTATTCGAAATGACTAGATCATTTAATAAAGAACAATTTTTAATAGAGCAGCATATAGATAGATTATTTAGTGGTCTAAAAATATTAAGAATTAAAATCAAATATTCTAAAAAAGATTTAATAAATATTTGTAAACTTACAGTTAAAAAAAATGAAAAAACCATGAATAAAGACGATGAACATAGGCTTATGATTGATGTTTCAAGAGGTTTGCTTGAAATATATGAAAATACCCAAAAACATAAAGGGTCTAATGTTATAGTAGCTGATTTTCCATTGAAATGGACTGTTCAAGGCATGGGTCAAATTTTTAAAAATGGAATAAACGCTGTAATCACGTCGCAAAGAGCAATACCACCAATATACATGGATCCAAAAATTAAAAATAGAAGCAGAATGTTTTATTTAAATGCAAATATTGAAGCAAGTCTTCATAAAGGGATTAACAATTGGGCATTACTATTAGATTCCAACGGGTTTATATCAGAAGGGACAGGAAGTAATTTTTTTATGGTTAAAGACGGAAAAGTTTTTACTCCGAGAGGAATTTCTATTTTAAGAGGAATAACCAGGAATTATATTATTGAATTATGTAGCGAATTAAAAATTCCAATAGTTGAAACAGATATAGAACCTTTTGATGTTTATAACGCTGATGAAGCTTTTTTTTCAGCAACACCTTTTTGCATGTTGCCCGCAATAAGTTTAAATGGATTAAAAATTGGGAATGGATCTAGAGGTAAAATTTACAATAAAATTCTAAAATATTGGAGTGATAAAGTTAATGTAGATATTGAAAAACAGATAGTAAATTGGGACAAAACAAAACAAAAAAAAAATAATAAATTATCTCCCTACAAATTTAAATGAAATCGTTGGAAAATCGAATTAGTTTAAAAAATTATTTTTATGAGTAAAATATGAAAAAATTATTTTTAATTGGAGAAATTGGAATAAATCACAATGGAAGCTTATCAATTGCAAAAAAATTAATAAAAATTGCCAAATTAGCAGGATTTGATGCAATCAAATTTCAAAAAAGAGATATAAATTTAGTTTATAAAAAAGAATTTTTAGATAGTTTTAGAGAAAGTCCATGGGGCGACACCCAAAGAAAACAAAAAGAAGGCCTTGAATTTGGTAGAAAGGAATATGATGCAATAAACAAATATTGTGCAAAATTAAAAATACACTGGTTTGCATCAGCCTGGGATTTAAATAGTTTGAAATTTCTTGATAAATATAATTTGAAGTACAACAAAATTGCATCAGCTATGATAGTTGATTTAAAATTACTTGAAGAAGTAGCTAAAAGAAAAAAATATACTTTTATTTCTACAGGAATGTCCACAATTAAACACATTGATAATGCGGTTAAAATTTTTAGAAGATTTAATTGTAAATTTGAATTAATGCACTGTGTGTCTACCTATCCGATGAAAATCAAAGATGCAAATTTAGCAACAATTAATCAACTTAGAAAAAAATACAAATGCAATGTTGGTTATAGCGGTCATGAAGTTGGGCTTTCAGTGTCATATGCAGCTTTTGGTATGGGAATTTCTTCTCTAGAGAGACATATAACCCTTAATAGGGCAATGTATGGTTCTGATCAAGCAGCATCGGTTGAAAAAAGTGGCATGATTCAATTGGTTAACCATATAAGAGACATGGAAAAGTCCATTGGAGTAAATAAATTGGGATGTATTATCTCAGAAGAAAAAAAAATTTCAAATAAATTAAGAGAACATATTCCCAGCTACAAAGCTATCAAATAAGAATTTTGTTTATGAAAAATTTTTTTTTTTTATTTCTATTTATTTTATTAATATTTTTATTATTTGCTGTATTAAAAATGGACGAATTGAGAAAAAATGATTTTTTTGGTAAGGAAAGTTTAAAGAAAAGTTTTTTTTATGTAAAAAAAAAATATCTTGTTAATAAATACTCAAATTGTTTTATTGATAAAAAAAATCAAAACATAAATAAACAAATAGTTATAGCGGGTCATACTTACGGAGATCCAGGAGACGAAAATTCATCTACTTACCCAAAATTGTTGATTCACTTATCTGAAAAATTAGAAAAGGAATATGACTATTTATTTTTAGCAGGAGATATAGTCAAGAAATCGGATAAAAAGAATTTTTTACAAGTAAAAGAAGAATTAAGTATTTTTTTTAAGGAGTTATATGTAGCACCAGGTAACCATGATGTTGGCTTAGGATTAAAGAATGAAAATTATAGAAATGAATTTTTATCAGTATTTAATAGTAATTTTCAAAAAATTTTAATAAATAATAATATTTTTTTTGTACTAGACAGCACTTTCGATCCAGGAAATATTTCTAAAGATCAATTAAGTTTTTTAAAAAATGAATTAAAAAATATTGAAAATATTAGAAATATTTTTGTTATTACTCACCACGTAATTTGGCAAAATTACACTGATGACAAGGTGCTGTCTAATGCAAGTGAGGATTTTTTTTCTAATAGCAATTTTGAGGAAGTGATTTCATTATTTAAAAAATTAAAAAACAAAACCAAAGTATTTTTTGTTGCTGGAGATCTTGGGGTTTTTAAAGAAAGAACAGTTACATTTTGTGAGAAAAAAAATAATTTATATTTTATTGCAACTGGAATGGGTAATAAAAGATTAGATAATTATTTAAAAGTTATAATTTCTCCTTATGGTGAAATTTTGACATTAAAACCAATTTTTTACTAATAGATTTTAAATAATTTAAAATACAACAAAAAACAGTTATAAATTTAAGAATTAGATCAACATGTCCTTATAGAAAAAAATAAAAGAATATTAAACTGATGGAAAGGCAAGATATATTTCAACAGAAAATGCATAAAAAAGGTGAGTATTATAAAAATGAGACCTGTAAAGATTGTGTTAATTTAATTTATCCGGTAAATCAATAAATATGAATAAAGAATATTTAAATTTTTTTTTAAATGAACAGATTCAAGTCAATCTTATCACATTCATCGAAGGGTTGTTGCTTGCTGGTGTTCTAAGTTTTGTAATACAAATTACATATTTAAAATTTTCAACATCACTATCAAATAAATTTGATTTTTCAAAAAATTTTATTATTCTTGGTTTAACCACAACTCTAGTAATTACCATAGTTAAGTCATCTCTTGCCCTTTCACTTGGACTCGTTGGCGCTCTTTCAATAGTAAGATTTAGAGCTGCAATAAAAGAACCTGAGGAATTAGTATATTTATTTTTAATTATATCAACCGGATTAGGATGCGGGGCAGGACAATTAAAGATAACATTGATAGGAATCCTTTTTGCTATCCTCATAATAATTATTTTTAGTGTATTTTGGCAAAGAAAAAAAATAATTGAAGATGAAATTTTAAATTCAAGTTTAATTTTTAATAATAGAGTTTCAGACCAAGAAATAGATAATTTAATTAACAAAATTAAACCTTTGTGCTCGGAGATTAAATTTATCTCTTTATCTTCTACAGAAAATCAAACAACTCTAAATCTCGATTTAAAACCAAAAAATTTTAAAAATGTTGGAGAAATTATTGCAACAGTTAAAAAAATAGATAACAAAGTAAAAGTAATGTTTGCGAAAAAAAGTATGATCTCATTATAGTTTATGATCATAAAAGAAAATTTCAAAAAAAAAAAATTCGATCTTAACAAATTTTTTAAATTTTATTTTGTAATTAGCATTTTGTTAATTATATCTTTTTTTTCTATTTTTTTTAATACAGGGTTATGGATTAAGAACAAGAATTATTATCTCGACAGAATTTATTTTAACGGATTAAACCATTATATAAATATTTTTGAAATAACATACAAAGGTTTTAAAAGTTTTTTTTATGATTATGAAGAAATTAATATTGATTTATCTTATGAAAATTTAATTATTTTAGAAAAAAATAGAAAAGAAATAATCAATACTTCTGTTGATAGTATGAGATCACAAAATCAAGAATTTAGTGAAGTACAAGGATTTTTGGTTTACGAAGATCAAAAAATTCCAATAAAATTGAGACTAAAAGGAGATAGGCTAAGCCATTTTGAGGATAAGGATAAATCATCATACAAGCTAGAAGCGTTAGGGGATGAAAAAATCAAAGGTGTTAGAAAATTTTCTTTTATAAAACCACGAGCAAGAAATTATATTCATGAATGGCTTTTTCATGAAATTGCTAAAGAAGGTGAATTAATTAAATTAAAATATGATTTTGTTAATCTTAAAATTAACGGAACAGGACAAGGACTTTACGTATTTGAGGAAGGCTTCGACAAAGATTTGGTAGAAAGGAACCGCAGGAGAAATGGTCCAATATTTTCACTTTACGAAGAATATGATTCAAATATTTTTCTATCAAAGTTCGAATTATATAATAAAAACTTTTGGAATAGAGATGAAAATATAAAGCTAGCCAGTTACGCTAGGAACAAACTAAAGGGATTTCTTGAACAGAAATTTAATTTGGACGAAACTTTTGATGTGGAAAAGTGGGCATTTTTATTTGCTTTAGCAGATTTAACGTATACTTATCATGCTTTAAAACCTTCAAATGTAAAATTTTATTATAATCCTGTTAGCGGACTTTTTGAGCCCATTCCATACGATGGACATAGATTTGTAGGAAAATATAAAAAAAATTTTGATCATGGTAATACTTATGAAAAAGCTAAGACATGTCATGATAAAGAGCTATGCAAAAATCCTGATTATGCTCAGTCAAAATGGTTGTACCAATTTTTCTTTAATAATGACGGAAGCTTAAATTCAAACTTTTATTCGCAGTATGTTAAAGCAGTCAGGAAGATTACCAGCGATGAATTTTTATCTACATTTTTTGAAAAAAGAAAAAAAGATATTAATAAAATAAATTCAGCAATATACTCAGATTATTTTTTGTATGATAATTTAACATATGCAAAATATGGACCGGGTTTGTATTATTTTTCCAAAAAAGATTTGTTTTACAGAGCTGAAATATTAAAAAAAAAGATAGAAATAAAACTAGGTAAAATTTCTGCAACCGAAATAAATGATAAAATTGTTATTGAAAACAAAAACATTTCTAATAATGCTTCACTTATCCTTGATGAGTTAATATGCGAAAAATTAGAGAATAATTGGAGAAGAAACTTCATATATAAAATTCATTTAAAAAATAATTTAAATAACAAAATAGAAATTAAAAAAAATAATTCTGACCTAAGTAATTCGAAATGTATATATGTTAAGTTTAAAGATAAATTTAATAATCAAGTATTTATAAAAAAAATTAACCACAACTTAGAATTTTTGTTTGCCGAAAATGAAAATAAAGATAAATATTTAAATTATTTTCACAAAAAAAATGATATTTTGCTATTAAAAAATAAAGATACAAAAATTGATGAAGATATCATTATCCCAAAAAACCTTATTATAAAAATTAAATCTGGTGAAAGCATAAAAATTACAAATAATGCATTTATTATTTCTAACTCACCTTGGGAAGTTGGTGATAAAAATGGAAAAGTTTTAATAAGTGGATATAAAAATAATTTTGGTGGAGGCATTGTAATAAAACGAACACAAAAAGCTTCAAAATTCTATAATACTGATTTTCAGTATCTTTCTGGTGTTGAAGATAGATTTATGTACAATAATAAATCCAATTCAAAATCACTTATTCTGACAAAATATCTTAAGGAAAAAAAAAATAAGTATTTGTATGAAGAGATACCTCCGGATAACGAAAAATATACATTTTCAGCAAAATTTAATTATACTGGTGCGATAAATCTCTATGAAAGCAAAGCAACATTTATTAATTGTAATTTTAAAAGAATAGATTCTGAAGACGCTTTAAATTTAATTTCTTCAGAATTTTTGGTAGAAAATTCTACTTTTGAAGAAAATAGTTCCGATTCTATAGATATAGATTTTGGCAATGGAATAATTAAAGATTCAAGCTTTACATTTGTTGGTAATGACGCGATTGATCTTTCAGGTTCAGAAGTTAATCTTGAAAATTTATTTTTTCTTAATGTTGGTGACAAATTAATTAGTGCGGGCGAAAATACCGCCGTAAATATAAAAAAAATTAATGCTAGAAATTCATACATTGGTATTGCAAGCAAAGATGGATCTATAAGTATAGTGGAAAATATTAATTTTATTAATGTAAAAATACCATTTGCTTCATATCAAAAAAAAAAATCTTATGAACCTGGACTTTTAAAGGTTAATGGTCCTTTAAATTTGAAAAATTATGTGGCAAGAAATATTAAGGATAAAAAATCAGACATATATATAAATGGAAAAAAGGTTAAAGACTTTAATAATGAAGCGTTTAATGTAGTGTATAAAAAAAAATTAGATTTAATTTATAATTAATAATAATGAATTTTTTTAAAAAATATTATCAAGATATAGCTAATTGTGTTCAAAGATTGGATGAACATAAAATTAATTTAATTTATAAAATGATAAAAAATACATCCAAAAAAGGGGGGATTATTTACATAGCAGGAAATGGAGGTAGCGCCTCAACATCTTCGCATATGAGCACTGATTTAACCAAAAATGCAAAAATAAAATCAATGTCATTTAATGATACTAATCTGATAACTTGTTTTGCTAATGATTATGGATATGAAAATTGGCTTAAAGCCGCCATTAAATATTATGTAAAACGAAACGATTTAGTTGTTCTTTTAAGTGTAAGCGGAAAATCAAAAAATTTGATAAATGCAGCTAATTTTTGCAAGAAAAAGAAAATAAAATTTATTACAATGACAGGAGCAAAAAAAAATAACCCATTATCTCAAAAAGGAATTATTAATTATTGGATAGATTCCAAAGCTTACAATATTGTTGAAACGCTGCAGATGGCAATTCTTGCATCTATAGTTGATAGAATAATTGGTAAATCAGAATATTCCTCAAATTTATAGAAAAAAATCTAAATTTAATTAATGATAAATAATTCAGCAAAAGTTACTACGGTAGACAGATATGAAAGAAAGTGGGAAATTGGAAATAATGTAGACACCAACGCTTTTTTGATTGCTATCTCTAGAAGTAATTTTGTGTTTACTGAGTCATACAACGCTAGAAACGTTAACACTATTTATTTTGACGATACAAATTGCTCTTCCATTTTTGAAAATTTGGATGGGGTAAATTCTAAAAAAAAATATAGATTAAGATGGTATGGTAATTCTGAGGTTATTTCAAAACCGCAGCTAGAGATAAAATCAAAAATTGGTTTTATTAGCAAAAAACAAACTTTTCCAATTGAAATATCTAATAACATAAAGTTTGATTATGAGGGTTTACAAAAAATTTCTAGTATTTTTGTAAATAAGTTAAAAATCAATAAAATTTTATTCCCAATTTTAAGCACTCATTATTTAAGACATTATTTTGTATCTTCAAATAATTATGTTCGTGCAACATTTGATAAAAGTCTAAAAAGTTTTCAAATGTATGGACTTCATGACTTAAGTTTTAAGAAAGATTTTAACAATTCTATTTTTGAAATTAAATATGATAAAAATTATGATAGTTATGTCAAAAAAAATCTAAAAAATATTTCGTTAAGAATATCAAAAAGTTCTAAATATGTAATAACTGCTTTAAATAAACCAATAAGTTTTTCTTGAATGCAAAAAATTAATTTAATTTTTATTAGTATTATTAGTATTATTATTTTCCTATCAAAAGTTTATGCTAACGAAAAAAATTTTATTTTTGATATTTTTCCCTTTAATGAAGATGGAACAATTAATGCGGTAGTAGAGATCCCAGCTGGAACTTTAGAAAAATGGGAGGTCACAAAAGATGGTAGTCAAATTAAACAAAAAATTAAAAATAATAAAATTAGAACAATAGATTATTTAGCTTACCCTTTTAATTATGGTTTTATTCCACAAACTATTTTGCCTGCCGAAGAGGGTGGTGACGGAGATCAATTAGATATAATTATTATAGGTCCTAGCGTTAAAAGAGGTTCAGTTTTAAAAGTAAAACCTATTGGAATAATAATAGCACTAGATAATAATGAAATTGATTCAAAGATTGTTAGTCTTGCTGTAAATGATCTAGAGATTTCAAGATTAAACTCAATTGATGATTTAGAAAAACGTTATATAGGATTATTTGAGATAATTAAAATTTGGATTGAAAATTATAAAGGTGAAGCAATTGAAATAAAAAATATTTTAGGAAAAAAACAAACAAAGAAATATATAGATAAATATCACCAAAAATTTTTACTAAACGAAAAAAGTAAAGGTTAAAATATTTTCAAAATTGGTTCTTTGAGGCTAGCAAATTTTTTATATTATATTGGTAAAAATAAAATAGAAATAAATAAAAAATAAAAATTATGAAAAAATTTCTGTATTTTTTTAATAAACATCAAAAAAAATCTTTATTAATACTTTTTATTTTTATGGTTATTACAACAATTTTAGAGGTAGCCGGTTTAGGTTTAATTTTTTCAATCGTCGGCTCTTTGGGTGACGCAAGCACAAAAAGCAGTTTATTTATTTATAAGTTAAGTGACTTTTTTGAATTAGATAAAACTGAAATTTTTTCATTTCTTTTAGTAATATTTATATTTTTTTATTTAATGAAAATTATTTTCTTAGCATTTTATAATTGGTTTGAAAGTAAATTTTTATATTCTTATAGAGAAAATTTATCTAGCAAATTGTTTCAGAAATACTTAAATCAAGATTTTAATTTTTTTTATAATAGAAACAGTTCTGAATTTATAAGAAATGTAATTACAGAGGCAGATCGATTTATTGGTTATTTAATTTCTGTTTTAAAGCTAACACTTGAAATAATAATTCTTATCGGAATATTTTTTTTTCTTGCCTATATTAATGTATATTTTGCATTTTTAATAACAATAGTTTTGCTATTTTTTTTATCTTTGTATTTTCTATTAGTAAAAGACAGGCTATCTTCGTGGGGGCTTCAAAGACAGACGAATACTAAAAAATTAATTCAATTCATGCAAGAAGGTTTAGGAGGAATAAAGATAATTAAACTTTTAGGAAGGGAAAAATTTTTTTTTAATAAATTCAAATTTTACAATTTCAATTTGTCTAAAATATCCATCAAAACATATTTTGTTCACGGTATACCAAAATTGCTGTTTGAGTTGGTGGGGATATTTTTAATAACTTTTTCGCTTTTTTTTTTATATTATTCAGGCAAAAACTTAATCGAAATTACTCAAATATTAAGCATATACATTGCCGCTAGCTTTAGAATTTTGCCATCGGTAACTAGAATGACCGGAGGTTTACAACATATAAAATTTAACTATCCGGTGATAAATACGTTATATAATGAACTAAAGAGTTTTAAAAAAGAATCTCAACCTTTTGATGAAAAATTTTCTTTTAACAAGAATATTTTTGTAGACATTAAAAAATTTCAATATCCTAGTTCAAAAAATTTTGAGATTTCTAACGTAAAAATAAATATATCAAAGGGTCAAAAAATTGGAATAATTGGTCCAACTGCCTCTGGAAAAAGCACTATAGTTGAAATTGTAACTGGAATTTTAGAGCCAACAAAGGGGGACATAATAGTCGATGAAAAGTCCATTTTTTCTAATAGAAAAGGGTGGCAAAAATTGATTGGATTTGTTCCTCAAAAAATTTTTATATTAGACGAAAGTTTAAGAAATAATATATTATTTGGTTTAGATAGCAAAAAATACAATGACGACAAAGTCATATCAGTGATAAAAAAGTTAAGTTTAGAAAGTTTGTTAAAAAGATTACCTGATGGATTGGATGGGAACCTTGGAGAAGATGGAATTAATTTATCTGGAGGTGAAATTCAAAGAATCGGTTTATGTAGAACATTAATTTATGATCCTGAAGTTTTATTTTTAGATGAAGCCACTAGTTCTCTTGATGTAAATACAGAGTCACAAATTCTTGATGAGCTTAAAGTATTTAAAGAAAAAACTATAATTTCAATTGCTCATAGGATACATACATTGAAGAATTGTGATAAAATTTATCGTTTTGATAATGGAAAAGTTGTAGATGAAGGTAATTTCGATAAATTTAAAATACAAAACTAATCAAAAACTAAAATTATGAAATTTTTAAAAAACAAAATAATAATGATAACTGGAGGGACGGGTTCATTTGGTCAAGCGTGCACTAAATTTTTGCTTCAATGTAATGCTAAAAAAATAATTATATTTTCTAGAGATGAATTAAAGCAATTTGAAATGTCTAACAAATTTAACAACTCAAAATTAAGATTTTTCTTAGGAGATGTTAGAGATCTAAAAAGATTAAAATTGGCAACAAAAAAAGTGGATATACTAATTCATGCCGCTGCACTTAAACAAGTTCCAGCAGCAGAGTACAATCCCATGGAATGTATAAAGACAAATATTTATGGTGCTGAAAACGTAATTAGTGCATGCATAGAAAATAACGTAAAAAAAATAGTTGCACTGTCAACTGATAAAGCTGCTAATCCAGCAAATTTATATGGAGCGACCAAACTGTGTTCAGATAAACTTTTTATAAGTGCAAATAATTTATCAGGAAGTTCAAATACAAAATTTGCTGTTGTTAGATATGGTAATGTAATAGGCTCAAGAGGTTCAGTATTACATTATTTTAAATCTCTCATTAAGAAAAATGTAAAGTCATTACCAATTACCGATGAAAGAATGACAAGATTTTGGCTGACATTAGAACATGGTGTAAAGTTTGTTCTAAATTCAATAGATATTATGGTTGGTGGAGAGCTTTTTGTGCCTAAAACACCTTCTATTAAAATAATCGATTTAGTAAAAGCTTTAGATAAAAAAATGAAATATCACATTATTGGTATTAGGCCAGGCGAAAAACTACATGAAGTTTTATGTCCTGAAGATTCTGCAAAAGATACTATAGAATTTAAAGATTACTACTTGATTAGACCTCCAATCGATTTTACGGAGGGCAAAAATGGTAATTATAAAATAAATAAAAAAGGTCAAAAAGGTAAAATTGTTAAAAGTAATTTTATTTATAGCTCTGATAACAACCCGCATTTTCTCAATATAAAAGAGTTAAAAAAACTTTCGTAGTTATTTCAAGGACCATTAATTACTTTTTAAAATATTATTAAAAAACGTGATCAGTCTAAAATATAGCACTCAAACAATTAGCAAAAAAGACATTACAAATGTCAGCAAAGTTTTAAAATCAGAGCTTTTAACTCAGGGTCCGATAACAATTAAATTTGAAAATGAAATAAAAAATTTAGTTGGAAGTAAATACGCACTGGCAGTAAATAGCGGAAGTTCCGCGCTTCTTTTAGCTTGCAAAGCTCTTTCATTAAAATCAGGAGATTTGTTTTGGACCGTACCTAATTCATTTGTAGCTACTGCAAATTGCGGAATTTTATGTGGTTTAAAAATTGGTTTTGTAGATATTGACAACGACACATGGAATATATCAATCAAAAAGTTAGAAAATAAATTAAAAATTGCCAAAAAAAAAGGAAAACTACCAAAATTAATTATAGTTGTTCATTTGGGAGGCCTTCCAGTTAATCCGGTAAAATTAAAGAAATTATCTAGAAAATACAAATTTAAAATTATAGAAGATGCTTCACATTCATTTGGTGGAAAGTATTATTCAAGGAAAGTTGGTTGCTCAAAATGGTCAGATATAACAGTTTTTAGTTTTCATCCTGTTAAAATTATTACAACAGGTGAAGGAGGATGCTGTGTAACAAATCACAAACAATACTATGAGAAGTTAATTGCTTTAAGAAATAACGGTATAATTAAAGATAAAAAAAAATTTAAATCTAAAAATCTTGGTCCATGGTATTACGAGCAACATTCCTTAGGCTATAATTTCAGAATGAACGATATACAATCTGCACTTGGCGTTAGTCAACTAAAAAACTTAAACATATTTTTAAAAAAAAGAAATAAAATTGCACAATTTTATCGTGAAAATTTGAAAAATTTGCCTATAAAATTTCAAAAAATAGAGAAAAATTTTTACTCTACTTACCATCTTTTTATAATTAAATTAGATGTTAAATATAAATATCTTCATAAAAAATTCTTTAATTATTTAAGATCAAAAAACTTGTATGTTAACCTTCATTATTTGCCTATACATCTACAACCTTTTTATAGAAAGTTCGGTTTTAAAAAAAATGAATTTCCAGCAGCAGAAGAATATAGCAAAACTGCTATTTCAATTCCTGTATATCCAGATTTAAAAAAGAAGGAACAAGTTAAAATTATTAATCACATAAAAGTATTTTTTAACAAATATGCCTAGTAAAAAAATAACTATTATTGATTATGGATGTGGAAATATTTTGAATTTAGTTAGGGCTATAAAATTTTTAGGATATGAAGCGGATACTACTAATAATAAAGATAAAATAATAAATTCTTCCCACGTAATTTTGCCGGGCGTTGGGGCATTCGGAAATGCCATGATGCAAATAGAGAAATATAATCTACGCAACACTATTTTAGAATATGCTAAATCAAGAAAACCATTACTCGGTATATGTCTCGGGATGCAGATTTTGCTCACAGCAAGCAATGAATTCGGCGTTCATGAAGGGCTTAATTTAATTGAAGGAAAAGTAATTAAAATTTCAAATAAAAAAAACAAGGAAATAAAAATACCTCATATGGGTTGGAATGAAATTTATCCCAATAATGACAAAAAAGAATGGAAAAATAAAATTTTGAAAAACTTTTCTATCGGAAAAAGTTTTTACTTTGTCCATTCCTTTGTTTGCATAACAAAGGACAAAGACACAACCATTGCTTTTTGTAATTATTCTAATATTTCTATTCCGGCTGTTATAGCAAAAGATAATATTTATGGATGTCAGTTTCATCCTGAAAAGAGTGCCGATAACGGATTGGATGTTTTAAAAAATTTTTGTGAGGTATGAAAAAGAAAATTATACTAGGATCTGCAAATTTTGATCAAGTATATGGAATTAAAAAAAATTTTATAAAAAAAAGAGAAATTAAAAAGTTACTTAACCTTGCATTAAAAAACAAAATAAAGACAATTGATACATCGCCTCTTTATAATAAATCCGAAAGAATAATTGGTTTGTTAAATAATAATAGATTTAAAATTATATCAAAAATTCCCAAGCCTCCAAAAAATATTAAGAGAGAAAACATTAAAAAATGGCTAAAACAACAAGTGATGATTTCACTAAAAAATTTAAAAATAAAAAAATTTGAGTGTTTACTCTTACATGATGCTAATTCATTGCTGCATAAAAACGGAGATGAAATTTATAAAGGTATAAGAAACATGAAAATAAATGGTCTTACCAGAAAAATCGGTGTATCAATTTATGATTTTAATGTATTAGATAAAATTCTAAGAAAATTTCAATTTAATTTGATTCAAGCACCGTTTAATATTTTAGATCAAAGACTGGTAGAGAAAGGGTGGCTAAAAAAACTAAAAAAAAAAAATATAGAAGTTCATGCAAGATCAATTTTTTTACAAGGAATATTGCTTTTAAAACATAATCAGCTTCCCAAAAAATTAATAAAACTTAGCAAAAAATTGGTATTGTGGGAGAATTGGTTGAAAAAAAATAAATTTAGTTCATTGCAGGTTTGCTTATCGTTTGTTTTTAATCAAAACCAATTAGATGGTATTGTTGTAGGTTATAATAATACTAATCAATTAAACCAAATTTTAAAATCAAAACAAATAAAAAATAATTTTTTGCTACCTAACTTCAATATAAAAGATAAGAAATTAATTGATCCTAGAAAATGGTTTAATTAAATAAAATTTATATTAATGAATTTTTTTTTGAAAAACGATGAAAACTTATAAAAAAAAACATAAATCAAATTTGGATCCTGGACAAAAACTTTGGAAAAGGGCAAATGAAATAATATTAGGTGGAAACAGTTTATTATCTAAAAATCCAAACTTATTTTTACCAAATAAATGGCCAACATATTTCAGCAAATCAAAAGGTTGTAAAGTTTGGGATCTAAATAATAAAGTTTATACAGATATGTCTTTAATGGGAGTAGGAACAAATATATTGGGATATTGTAATAGTGAAGTCGATAATGCTGTAAAAAAAGCCGTTAAAAAAGGCAATTTAACAACACTTAATTGTCCTGAGGAAGTTTTTTTAGCAGAAAAATTGCTAAGCATGCATTCTTGGGCAAAAAAAGTAAAATTTGCAAGAACAGGAGGAGAGGCAAATGCTGTTGCAATAAGAATCGCTCGATCTGTGAGCGAAAGAAAAAATGTTGCGTTTTGTGGTTATCACGGTTGGCATGATTGGTATTTAGCTGCAAATATAAAAAATAAAAAAGATTTAGATGAACATCTTATGCCAGGCCTAGAACCATTGGGTGTACCATCTAATCTTCGTAATACATCTTTTGGTTTTCAATACAATAATATTGATCAATTAAAAAAACTCATTGATGAGAAAAACATTGGCGTAATAAAAATGGAAGTTTCAAGAAGCACTCAACCAAATATAAAATTTTTAAA
>CEUZ01287564.1_pt1 | contig 21502 bp, 22 predicted proteins | sample 361511 | NCBI WGS metagenome assembly CEUZ01 (sample SAMEA2622822, study PRJEB7988) | marine metagenome | biome: marine biome (ENVO:00000447); feature: surface water layer (ENVO:00002042); material: "saline water (ENVO:00002010), including plankton (ENVO:xxxxxxxx)" | depth 5 m
TCTTTCGGTAGCTTTTTGTAAAAGATCGTAAAAACCTTTATACCACTGATTAATTTTTACGTCGATCCAAGTTTGTGCTAACAGGGAGCCAATAATAAAAACAAATCCTCCCCATGCCCATAAACGCCATTTTTTACTTAAGAAGAAACTTTTTAACATATTTTATTTTTTTAAAAAATTATCTGCATATGATTTTTTTATTATTTTTCTTTTTTGTGGTTCAATAACATAGTAATCAATATTATTTTTTTTAGCATAGACTTGGGCATGCTCCCTTGAATTAAATTCTAGTTTTACTTCAGACATCGTATCTTTGGATGTTTCCCATCCTGTTAAAGGATTAACTCCTGTATTTAGAGTTTCAAATTCTAAAATCCAAATTTTTGTATTTCTATTCCCAGATTGCATGGCAGTTTTTGTAGGTTTATAAATTTTTGCTCTTTTCATATTTTTAAATTCCTTTATTAATTAGGGAATAAATTTCATCCTTGTCAACGACACCAACTGCTTTGGCTATTTGTTTTTTATTTTTATAAATAGCAATTGTGCTCCAAAAAGTAATATCTAACTCTTTAACTATATCTTTATTTTTTACATGTTCGATATAGAAAAATAAAAGATTTGAAAAATCACTTTTGGCCTGTTTAAGAATAGGTTTTTGTTTGTTGCAAGTAACACAGTATTTATTCCAAGAGTATACTACAACAGCTTTTCCATTTTTTTGAGCTTCGTTAAATTTTTCTAAATTAAAATTTGTTACAAACTCATCTGAAGCTAGTGCGTTAGAAATGTTAAAAAATAAAATTAGAATTAGTACCTTTTTCATGAATCCTTTTATCATATACTAAAAACTATTAAAATGGTCGGGGCGGCAGGATTTGAACCTGCGACCCTCTGGTCCCAAACCAGATGCGCTACCAGACTGCGCTACGCCCCGAACACGAGATTTTATAAGACAAATAAGCGTAACTTTCAATGAGCTTAAATATGATTTATATATATATTATGTCGAAAGTGCTTCATATTGGAATTTCATCAGTTTCTGGAACCAAAATTAAAAGCTTAAATACCGTAAAAGCTGTAAAAGGAAAAGGTTTATTGAATGACCGACACTATAAAGACGATAATAATAATATAAAACAAATAACCCTTATTGAAATTGAGAAAATTAATAACTACAACAAAAAGTTTAATAAAAATATATCTCCTCTTAGTTTTAGAAGAAATATTGTTACTCAAAATATCGATTTGAATAACCTTGTCGGAAAAAAATTTAATATAGGAACTGTTAATTTAAAAGCACACGATTTGTGTAGACCCTGCAAGTATTTACAAAACTCGCTAAATCAAGAAAATATAATAAAGGAATTTTTGCATAGCGGAGGAATTAGATGTGAAATTTTGTCTGATGGAATAATAAATGTTGGAGATGAGGTAAAATTTTAAATTATAAATAGTTTAATTCCTTCATCTCTTTTGAAAAACTTTTTTCAATTTTTTTAATAAACTTTTTATTTAACATTTTCTCCCATTTATTATTTTTTCCAAGGTGAAAAAAGTCTATTTTTTTTTTGGTGTTGAGCGAAGTTACAGATTCTTTAAATCCATATTTTTTTTCCATTTGTTTTAAATTTTCAAACTTTGTTGAATCTAGCGTATTTATTATTTTCGATTTATTAATTTTTATATCTATATACTTAGATAAAAAATTTAATATAGATAAAAAGTTTTCTTCTGTATTTTTGACTAAATCTTCATATTTTATAATCTTTATTTCGCAAAAAGTAATATTTTTCCAAGAGTTATAATGTGACGACCAATCGCTTAGAAAATTAAAATCTTCATTATCCTTTTTACTTTCATTTTTTTTTGAGTCTAATGGAAAAATTATTTTTCTTTTGTTTGTCAAAAAATCGAATGCCTTATCTAAAGTAATCTCATAATGATGTGATAATGAGTTTATAAGATTTCTTGGATCCCTAACGATATAAATTGCTGCTAAAGTATTACGCTTATCTGTAAAGTAATTATTGTTAATTGAACACATTGCATTATGTGTTTTTAATAAATGTATTTTTTTATCACTGTTTATTATCTGTTGTGCGGGTATCCAATTTTTAGATATTCTATTTTGGTAATGTAAACCTGAATCCTTATCTTCAACTAAATTACTACTACTGAATTGTTCAATTTTCTCTAATAATTTGAAGGAAAAAGTTCCGTTTTTTGAAAATAAATATGACGATAAAAGCGATCTAATCCAAGTATTTCCACTTTTTGGGTATGAAGCTATCCAGATAATCATAGATTGTATATATAATTCTAAACAATTATTTAATATTATGATACTTAGAATTATTTCTCATGATAACATATATTACAGCTCCGTTTAGATGGTTTTTTAAATTAGAAGCTGCTAGCGGCTTAATTCTTTTGTTAGCTGCAATATTAGCTTTAATTTTAAGTAACACAGGACTAAGTAGTTTGTATTTTGGATTACTAAACATACATTTATCTCTTGGTCCAGATTTTTTACATTTAGATCTTAGCGTTATGCATTGGATCAATGATGCGTTAATGGCTATTTTTTTCTTTGTCGTTACATTAGAAATTAAAAGAGAATTTTTAGAAGGTGAACTTTCTAAACCTAAACAAGCTTTATTACCAATCATTGGAGCGGTTGGTGGAATGGCAATTCCAGCTTTAATTTATATATTAATTAATATTAAATCAGAAAACACTCTTCAAGGGTGGGCTATACCTTCAGCAACTGACATAGCTTTTTCTATAGGTGTTTTATCACTTTTAGGATCGAGAATACCTGTTTCTTTAAAAGTTTTTTTAACAGCGCTTGCTATTATAGATGATTTGGGTGCTATTATAATAATAGCTTTTTTTTACTCTTCAGACCTACAATTTATATATTTAATTCTGATGTTTTTATCTTTGATAATACTTCTGATATTAAATAAAAAAGGAATAAATAATCTTTTTCCATATTTTGTTGTAGGTTTGTTTTTGTGGTATTTTACGCATGGATCAGGAATCCACGCTACTATTTCAGGTGTTCTATTAGCTTCATTTATACCACATAAAAATAACAAAAAAGATCCGTCATTATTATTAAAAACGGAACATACTTTATCTCCTTATGTAGCCTTTGGAATTATGCCGTTATTTGCTTTGGCAAACGCTGGCGTGGTTCTAGAGGGAATGTCTATTAATTCAATAATGGCACCTGTGCCTCTTGGAATTTTATCTGGTTTATTCTTTGGAAAGCAAATTGGTGTTTTTGTATTTTCATACCTATCTATAAAATTTAACTTAGCTGAAATGCCAACAAATTCTAATTGGATAAAGTTTTATGCAGTTGGTGTTTTAACCGGTATTGGTTTTACAATGAGCTTATTTGTTGGAAATTTAGCTTTCGTTGAACATACTCAACATATGGATGGTGTAAAAATTGGAGTTTTGATAGGATCCTCAATGTCAGCTCTTCTTGGTTATTTTTTACTTTTATTTACAACTAAAAAAAGTAAATAATTATAAATTAAAGATTCTTATAAAGAATAGCTTTAATTTACTTTTTATATAAGCTTTCATATATTTATAATTATATTGCACTTTATTATTTAGCGGTCCATTAAATTTAGTATTAGATTTTAGGTATGATTTAATAAATAAATCAGATGATATTTTCCATTTTTTTAAAAAAAGTCTATTACCTTTATTTTTAATAAGTTCTTTTTTTTTTCTAGTTGTTATTGATCCGAAATGATAAACTTTAAAATCGTTTAATCCCTTAAATAATCTAACTCCATTTTTCCACAATTTCATATTAAAATCTGTATCAGATGCAAATCCGGGATCAAATTCCTTGCTAAAACCTCCAACTTTTTCCCATGTGGATCTATGTACTAAATGGGGTGCCCAATGTGACCCTTGATAATCATAATAATTATAATTTTTATAGTTTTTTAGAAGCTTGTCTTCATCAAAATTTTTTTCATTTTCACCACAATTAAATTCTATAAACCCTGTACCTTTTGGACCCATCATTGTTCCAGAAATAAAGTATAAATTATGATTTATTTTTTTTAACTCTTGGTAGAGATAAAAATCCCAATCTGGAAGAAAATACATGTCATCATGTGAATAAATAATATAATCAGTTTCTATTAACGTAGAAGCGCTATTTGTTCCTTTGCAAACACCAAGATTTTGATCTGATTTAATATATTTTATGAAATTTTTTTCTAAAAATTCAGCACTTCCGTCTTTACCTTCATTTAAATGAACACATATATCATGTTCGAATCTTGAATTTTTTTTAATGCTATTTATGCAAATTTTTAAATAATTAAGATTATTCCAAGAAGGTATAACTATTGAGAATTTCATAATTTGATTACGTGGTTTTGTCTAAATATATCAAATAAAAGATTACTATTTATCCCACAAAGTTTTATTTTTGTCAGAATTATTAAAGACTTTATTAACCATGTATTCTGATACAATTCTAGAATTAAAATATTTGTGATATTTTGTCCAACCTTTTTCTGCTATACGTTTTCTTTCTACATCATCAAGAGCAAGTCTTTGCATTTTTTCAGATAGGTCATCGATTCCCTTATAAAAAACCAATTCTTTATTAGAAAAGAAATGATTAAATTTAGTTTTTTCGTCAATAAAAGTTAAAAGACCATTACCTAAAAGCGATGCAATTCTATTACTTGAATAATATTTTTTAGGTACTCCCCTACTTAAATTTAAGGCCATTTTAGATTTAGATATAATATTGAAAAAACTTTCGGCCCAAATTGGTTGCCTACCATTTAATCCATATACATCAAATTTTATTGTAGGATTAGCTTTTATAACATTTTCTAAAAATTCTTCTCTACCATCCTTTTTACCTCTTTTAAGCACACCTCTGTTTACCCCATGACTCATAGCAAAAAAGACATCATAAATAGGATTTGATGACTCAAAAACTTTTAACCTCTCGACAGAATCATCAACTGGAACAGGCATATAATGAAAATTTGAGCCATTCACATCAAAATCTAAAACATCAGGGCTTGTAGTTACAAATGTATTATCTATAAAATCTAACTTATCCAAAACTTTTTTTGTATTTTCATCAAAATCTGGCCCACTATTAATTAGTGGGTCTTCAAACCATTGTGCAATTTTCAAATTTTTATTAAAATACTTTAATTCTTCTAAGGTAGAAGAATAAATCAAATCGGCATGACCAATTAATAACATATCGGGATTATAATTTTTTACTGTTGATATAATTTTCTTGTTAAGACTTTTTTTACCAAAAATATCTAAAACACCTCTTCCTATACGCATCATATCTCTATCGCTAAAATTTAAAACGCTGTGACCAGATTTAACAAAACCTCTAGATAACTTTTGACCGATCGAAACAAAGAATAATCTTCCATTATGACGATCAGCAAAATTGGTAATATGCATAATTCTTAATTTGTTATTTTTTGTCACAGAAAATCCATTAACTGAATTTTTACTATGATTGAAAATTCTATCTCTAATATCATCTATTTGTTTAACAGCTTTGCTCAAATTTTTAGTGAAATATTTATGTGATAACTTACATATTTTTTTTCTATAAGAATGATCTGTAACAAGTTTTTCTAAAGCGTCATATAAAGAATCTTCGTTTAATTCATTTAAAATTATCCCATGAGAAATAGTTTCAGGAAGACCCCCTCTGTTGCTAACTATTGTAGCGCAACCTCTGCTACTAGCTTCTAATCCTACACGTCCTAACGGCTCTTCCCATTTTGAGCAGCCCACAGCAATGCTTGCACGATCATAATATTTTAAAACTTTCGTATGATCTAAAAAACCAAGTTTAATGAGTCTGGAATGCTCAAAATCAATTTTTTCTCTCGGTTCATCACCAATAACATATGCTTTCCATTGCGGATACTTATCAAGAATTCTGATTACTGAGGAACAAAATAAATCATATCCTTTTGATCTATTTAATTTACCAACAAACAAAATAATTTTTTGTTTTTTTTTATAGAATTTATTTTTGTTGACACTTGGATACACAACAAAAACCTTATGATGATTTGGTGAAAATCCTAAATTTTTAAAAAATCTTTTCTTTGTCCATTCGCTAACAAAGATGATTGCTGAAGCTCTCTCTAAAATATTAACTCTTTGGTTTACAGTGATAGATCCTCTCAGAGAAAGTGGATCATTGTGAAAGTACAGAATCAATTTTTTATTTTTTTCAACTTTGTTAGATAGATAGTTAAATACAGCAGGTCTATTATGTATCTCAATTAAATCAGATTTATTTCTTTTATCTGAATTCAAGAAATTTTGTGCATATTTAATGTTTGAACTTTCAAAAAAATATTTGTGAAAGTCAATGTTTTTATAATTTGCATAAAATTTTTCTTTAAAATCGGTAGAACCAAATACTGTAGTTTTTTTTTTATATTTACTGTTTAAAATGGTATCATTAACAAGAAGTGATACTGCTCCTGCGTACTTTGGTGAAAAATTTTCTTTATAGGGTAATAATATAGATATCTTTTTTTTCATAATTTTAATGTAAGACCATCATACGCTGGATAAACATTTTTTGGAAGTGTACTCATTAAATAATCATAATCAAGATCTGGATGTAGATTAATTAGATAGGTTTTTTTCGGTTTTAATTTACTGTGTATATATAGAGATTCTTTCAAATTAAAATGTGCATAATTCTTTTTAAAATTTAGGCAATCAAGTATTAAATAATTTAAGTTTTTAAGCTCGTCTTTATTCGATATAGACATATCATTACAATCACTAATATAGGCTGTTTTTTCAAAAATATATACTACACTTTTTGTTAATCCATGTTTAGCCTGAAATGTTTGAAAAAAAACCTTATTTTTTGATTTACCCAAAAAAAATTTCTTTTTTACAAAGTTTGCTTTAACAATTGGAAGATAATATGAATTTTTTTTGAAACAATAATCAAATTTTGATTTTAAAAGATTTATAGTTTTAATGTTACCGTATATATTTATTTTATTTACAGATTTAAAATGCGATTTTTTCTTACCAAAAGTAAGCGGTCTAATCTCAAATAATCCGTTAGTTTGATCAGCATGCTCATGGGTATACAAAATAGATGAGATTTTTTTAATTTTATTAGATAAAAATTGAGATTTGATATCTGGAGATGTATCAATAAGTATTGCATTGTTCCCCTTTAATATTATTGCTGAACATCTCGTTCTTATATTTTTAATATTTTTCTTATTAGAATTCCCCCAGTATCCATCTATTCGAGGTGTGCCCATGGAATTACCACATCCAAGAATAATTAATTTTTTTTTCATTTTAATAAAATATTAAACAAGTTGAAAAAATTTTTGGAAGTATGTTTCATTATATCAGAGGGTGATAATTTCTTAATTTTAGCAAGTTTCTCACAGGTATGTATTAAATAAGAAGGTTCGTTTGGTTTTCCTCGATAAGGTATTGGTGCAAGATATGGTGAATCGGTTTCTAATAATATTTTTTCAATAGGGATATATTTCACAGCATCAAGTAACGCATTAGTATTTTTAAAAGTAATAATGCCACTTAATGAGATGTAGGAGTCAAGATTCAAAAGCTTTTTAGCAAACTCTTTCGTACCTGTAAAACAATGAATTAAAATTTTTAAATTGGAATCTTTTTTTAAACTATTCAACATATCAAATGTATCGTCGTCTGCATTTCTTGTATGAACAATAACAGGTAGATTTAAAGATTGAGCAGCTATTATATGCTCCTCAAATGATTTTTTTTGAATAACTTTCTCACTATGGTTATAAAAATAATCAAGACCTGTTTCTCCTATTCCTATAATTTTTTTATTTTTTTTAACTAAATTTATTAAAAAATCATGATTTAAATAAGTATAACTTTTTGCTTCGTGCGGATGTATACCTAATGTCCCATATACATTATTATACTTATTTATAATTAAATTTATCTTTTCAAAACTTTGAAGTGTAGTTGATATAGATAGTAAGTACTTTACCTGATTCTTAATAGCTCTTTTGATAACATCATCAATTTGATCATATATTTCTGGATAATCTAGATGGCAATGTGAATCGATTAACATTAATTAAACTTTTTAAATAAAATATCTAATTTATTAATTTTTATATCTGTGTTGAAAATTTTATTTTCATTAATAAATGATAAATTTCTCAAAGCAGCAGATATATTAAGAGCTTTTAAAACTTTATTTGTTGCCTCAGGTATTATCGGATTTAACAAAATTGTTATTTTTGCAATTTGATCTAATGATAAAAATAGTATTGTATTCATTCTTTCTATATCGGTTTTTTTAAGTGACCAAGGTTGCATATCATTAATGTACTTATTGGTTATGAAACTAATTTCAATAACATTTTTTATGTAACTATTTAAATTTTGGTCATCCATAAAAATTTTTAATTTGCTTAATTTAATCTTAACCTCCTCTAATAATTTATTATCAACTTTGGAAATCTTCTCAGGTTTTTTAACTAAATTGTTACAATTGTTGTTTACAAAAGAAAAAATTCTTTGGCATAGATTTCCGTAATTATTAGCTAAATCACTATTTATACAACTCTCTAAACTTTTTAAAGATATGCTCCCATCAGTGCCGTGAGAAACTTCTTTCATTAAATAATATCTAATCGAATCATTCCCGTAAGTTTTTATTAGATTGTTTGGGTCTAGTATATTACCTTTTGATTTAGACATCTTCTCATCACCCGACAAAATCCATCCATGACTAAATATTCTTTCTGGAGGAGGAATTTTTGCTGCTAGTAAAAAAGCTGGCCAATAAATAGCATGAAATCTTAAAATATCTTTACCAATAACATGCAATGATGCTGGCCAAAAGTTTTTATAGAGATCATCCTGAGTATTTGGATAGTTAAGTGCACTTAAATAATTTGTTAATGCATCTAACCATACATATATTACATGGTTACTATTTTCAGGAACCTTAATTCCCCAGGTAAATGATGTTCTACTGACAGATAAGTCATTTAATCCTGATTCAACAAAATTTATTACTTCATTTCTACGAGACATTGGAAGTATAAATTTTTTGTTTTTACTATAAAATTCTAATAATTTTTTTTGCCAAGCTGACAATTTAAAAAAAAAAGATTCTTCTTCTACCCAGTCAACTTTTGATCCTGATGAAATAGCAATTTTTGAACCATTTTTTTCTTTGACTTCATCGGCTGTATAATACGCTTCATCAGAAATTGAATACCACCCTTTGTATTTTGATAAATAAATATCTCCAGAATCAACTAATTTATTCCATAAATCTGTAACAGCTTTATGATGTCTCTTTTCTGTTGTTCTAATAAAATCATCGTTGGATAAATTTAAATTTTTTGTTAAATCTAAAAAAACTTTAGATATTTTATTGCAAAAAGCTAAAGGCTCTAGAGAATTTTTTTCGGCCTCCCGTTGGATTTTAAGACCGTGTTCATCTGTCCCAGTCAAAAAATATACTTTACAATTATCGTTTCTTTTGTATCTAGCAAAAACATCAGCCAATATGCTTGAGTACGCATGACCAATATGAGGTTGCCCAGAAGGATAATAAATAGGTGTTGTGATGTAAAATTTATTTTGTTTCATGTAACATTTTATCCTTTATTGATATAAGAATATTTTTTTCATCTAAACTAAATTTTCTCATATCATTTAAACTATTTATAATAAAATCATAGTTTTTAAAATCTTGAGTAACTAAATTTTTATGCATGAATAGTTTCCTATAAGAAAACTGTATTAGAGTAGATAAATAATATAAAGACTCAATATTTTTTTCATTCTTATAATTTTCCATGAAAAAATTTATCCCTTCTAAAACATTAAAATTTTTTTTGTCGAAATTGCTTTCAATTTTAATCAAAAATTGTAGCAGATATCCAGGTGATACAAATTCTAAATATTCATCAGTTGGAAAAATATCAAGATTTAGTTTATATGATTCGGATATATTCGAAAATATCTTCCTTTTTTCACTTTTATTAAAATGGATATTAAATTTAACACAACGAGAAGATATTGTTTCAAGTAATCTTCGTGAATTATCATGTATTAGTATAATCATAGTTTTGTCAGAAGGTTCTTCCAAATTTTTTAGTAAAGCATTAGCAGAATTTAGATTAAGATTTTCAGAATTATCAATAAGAACAAATTTCAATTCTTTTGAATAAGAAGATTTACTTAAAAAATTATTTAGATTTCTTATCTGATCAATTTTTATATCTTTATCTTTTTCCAATATTTTTATTAAAAAAAAATTAGGATGAATTTGATCATTTATTTGTCTAAAACTATTGTTTTTAGGGTTAATAGAATAGCTATTTAAATTATAATTATCTTCTTCATCCTGTGATAAAAGATAATTAATAAAATGATATGCAAAAGTTGCTTTTCCGATACCTTTTTGGCCACTTAATAAAATCGAGTTTGATAATTTACCTTCTCTAAACTTCCTTGCAAAAATATCAAAATAATGTTTATACCCAAACAAATTTAATTGATTTATAGGTTTAAATAACTCAGGTATTTGATTTTTAGTGTTCATTAACTTAAAAGTTTTAGAAATTTGTTAAATATTATTTTTTCATTACCATTAGAATCGGTTGAGTTATCCAGAATCAGATATCTTTTTTTATTTTTTTTTGCAATTTTTATAAATGCATTTTGTGCTTTTATATAAAAAGCTTTTGAAAAATTGTCATATCTGTTTTTCTTTTTTCTTTTGTTTAGTCTTTGCATAGCTTTATTTATTTTTACTTTTAATAAAACAGTTAAATTTGGTTTAATATTTCCTAATATACTCTTGTGAATGAAGTTTACAAAATTTCTATCTACACCTTTACCATACACCTGATAAGCTATTGTTGAGTCTATAAATCTGTCACAAATAATCACCTTTTTTTTTAAAATTTCTGGTTTAATTTTATTTTTTATATGCTCGTTTCTTGCTGCTAGATATAACAACGTGTCGGTATACTTATCAAATTTTTGTTTATTGTTACCTTTAAAATAATCCGTAAGTATTAAATTTCTAATTCTTTCAGCTACAATTGTTCCTCCAGGTTCGCGCGTGTAAATTGCAGCTATCTTTTTCTTTCTTATAAACTGATATAATTTACGACTTAAATATGATTTTCCTGATCCTTCAATGCCTTCAAATGTAATAAAAAGGGATTTTCTTTTAAACATCTCCCCATACCAAATAATTTAAGGATTTAAATAATCTCGAAAAAATATTTGCTTTTTTAATATCTTCGCCAGATAAAACATCGTATTTTTTAATTAATTCATCAGAAACATATATATGCAGGTCACCAATCTTTTGACCTTTTTTAATTGGTGCCACAATTGGTGAATCATGCTCAATAATTGCTTTTATGATTTTTTTCTTTCTTTTTGGAATAGTTAAGTAAATATCTTCTGAAATAATTGCCTGAACCTTATTTTTTTTTCCTATCCAAACACTTAGTTCTTCAATGGGTTTATCTTTTTCTGCAATTTTTACAGTATCAAACATTCTTATGCCCCAATTCAAAATTTTTGCGGAATCTCTTGATCTTTGATTTTTTGATTCAAATCCACTTCCCACAGAAATAAATCTTCTTTCTTTGCTTTTAAGTGATGCAGCAAGAGAATATTTTTCTACAGTTAAAAATCCTGTTTTAATTCCATCGACACCCATATTTTTATATAAAAGAGGGTTTCTGTTTCCTTGTGTTATTGGATCCCCACCTGTTCTATCCCAAGTAAAAGATTTTTCTTTATAGTAGGAATAATATTCAGGATAATTTTTTATCATATAATGCGACATTTTCATTAGATCTCTTACAGTTGAATAATTTTCAACATCATTAATTCCTGATGAGTTTCCAAAATTAGTATTTTCCAATCCTATTTCTCTTGCCTTTTCGTTCATGAGCATAACAAAATTTTCTTCTGAGCCTGATAATCCCTCAGCTAAAGCTACGCAAGCATCATTACCAGATACTATAATTATTCCTTTTAGCAATTCTTCTACGGTAACTTTGTCATTTAACATAATAAACATAGATGAAAAACCACTTTTAGACATTCTCCATGCTTTCTCTGATACTGTGATTTCATCATCTAGTGAAACCTCACCACTCTTTAGAAGGTCAAAAGCAATGATTGATGTCATTATCTTTGTCATTGAAGCAGGATAAATTCTTTCATCCGCATTTTTTTCGTATAGTATTTCTTCTGAATAGTAATCTTGTAAAATCACATGGTCAGCAGCAATATTAATTTGTTGTGAATAGCCCTTTTTAAAAATAAATAAAAAGGTAAAAATCAAAAAAATAATTTTTTTATAATTCATACTTAATCTTTATACACATTTAAAGCTTCAAAGCCCAAATTATTTAAACTTATATAGGTAGTTTTTAAAGAATGAAAGTTTTTAAAAGGTCCAACAGATAACCTATATTTGTTATTGCTGATCTTTTTGACCAAAAAATTGTTATTTTTTGTTTTTTCAATGAGTTCATTCTTGAGATTGTTTGCAGAATCTTGATAATAAAAATCAGACACCAATATCATAAAATTTTTTTTTAATTCTTGATTAGAATTTTTTGATTTCTCATCTTTTTTTGAAAGATCGCTCATTTGAATTTCCTCCACAGGAGCTTTTTCTGCAACATTTTTTTCTTCATCAAAAGTATTAGATTTTTTTGCTACAAATGTTTTATTTTTTTTAAGCTCAATAACTTCAACATAAGGATTTTTGGAATCTAATTCTAAAGTATCAGCTATACTTTTACTAATAACAATATTAAATAATTTCGGGTAATTGGCTTTTTTTGCAACTTTTACTTCTACAACTTTTGAATTGTCGGGATTAATAATTTTAATTGTTGTATTTCTTCTTAAATAACTATGCAAAGCCTCAAATTTATCATTTTTAACTCTCTTATTAATTACACCTTGATCGTAAATTAAATCGCTATAAATAAGAGCAAATCCCTTTGAGTTATAATATATCTTTTCACTTTTTTCTGATCTTTTTTTAATGTTAGGGCTATAATTAGGATTGACACAAGATTCAATAAAAACTAATACGAAGAAAAAAAATATTAATCGTAGAAAAATCATACTTTTATCATCTTCGCTAAAGTGCACACACTAATGCCAAATCTCAAAGATCTATTCCATTTTAAAATTTTCTCATAATTATTAAAAACTAGAAAAGTAGGAGTATTTGGCTTTCCGTCAGGTATTATTAATGCTGCTTTATAATTAGTTTTAAGTTCTGTACCGTCATAATTAATTACCCCAAGTTTTTTCCATTGAGAAATTTTTAATCTATTTGAAATATTTCTTGCTGAAGAATTAATAAATTTCTTATCAACCTCTTTTGTTAATTTTACTTTATAAAAACAAGGTTGATTATTTTTCCAGCCAATCTTATTAATATAATTTGCTGCTGACGCAAGAGAATCTTGTAATGAAAGTTTAAGTTCAATTTTATTATTTTTATCATAATCTATAGCATATCTTTTTATTGTGGACGGCATAAATTGAAAATTACCAAAAGCGCCGGCCCAGGAGCCATATAAAGTACTAGGGTCAATTAATTTTTTGTCTACCAGTTTAAGCAAGGTAATTAATTGCGCGGAAAAAAAATCACTTCGTCTTTTATCGAAGCTGAGAGTAGCTAAGCACGATATTATATCCATTTTTCCAACATGTTTACCAAAGTTTGTTTCTATTCCCCACAACGCTAGTAAAACATATTTATCAACTTCAAATTCATCTTCGACTTTAATAAATAATTTTTTATTTTTTTTAAAAAGTTTTCTTGCAATATTTGCTCTTGAAGTGGTAGCTCTTTTACTTACATACGTATTTGTATCCTCAAAAAATTCAGGTTGCTTTCTATCATATTTAATTACTTGCTCTAAATAATTAGCATTGTTAAGTGTTGAATCTATAGTGGACTGAGATATTCCCTTCTTTAAAGCAAAAGCTTTAAATGATGATAACCAGGCTCCAAAATCTTCATTGGCCAAAGATTGATTTAATATTAATATATTAATAAAAAATACTAGGGAAATAATTTTATAAAAAAAATTCATAAAATAAAAAATGTTCAATAATTATTTATTATTTTCTCATTACTGTTAGTAAAAACTTTAATCAACTCACTAATGCCAGATTCAATTTTAACTTTTGCTTTAAAACCTTTAGATTCAATTTTTTTATTACTAACATAATAATCTCTTTGATCTGGATCTTTCTTATTTTTAACAATTTTTATTTTTAAATTTTTAACCTGATTTTTAATTTTATTTGCTAACATATACTTGGTAAGATTAGCTGATGAAAGTCCAAGATTATAAACATTTGACTTTAGTTTCTTAAAATTTTTTATTGAAAAAATAATACCATCTACTACATCATCTATATGTATATAATTTCTCCTAAAATGTGGTTCGTATATAGTTAATTTTCCATCATTAATAGATTTATATACAAAGTTATTAACCAAAAGATCAGTTCTCATTCTATAGGAATAGCCAAAAACAGTAGCAAGTCTAAAAGATATAAAATTTTTAGTAGCACGACTTACAATATTTTCTGCTTGAACTTTTGTGCGACCATATAAAGATATGGGTCGAAGTATAGAATTTTCATCACAATATTTATTTTTTTCCCCAATTCCATAACCTGAATTAGTTGTAAGATAAATCACCTTACTTTTTTTATTAATAATTTTTGTTATATATTCTATTGATTTTAAATTTACAGATATTGCTTCTTTCTTATTTTTTTCACATAGTGGAGCTCCTACTAATGCAGCTAAAGGAATAATAAATTCGTTTTTTTTAACAAGTTTCTTCATCAACTTTTTATCTCTTACATCGCCGTTAATAAAATTGAAATTTTTATTACCAAAAAGATGATTTAATGATCTGCTTGAAAACTTTAAAATATCAATGGTTGTTACTTTATAATTTAAATTTAATAATTTTGTTATTAACTTTGAACCAATATAACCAGCGCCCCCAGTGATAAGAATATTCTTCATATTTATAATAATTTTGTATTTTTGTCTCTTTTGCTTAATATTGGGTTTTTGATTCCCCACTTTATATTAATTTTTGGATCATTCCAGCGTAATGAAAATTGTTTCTTTACATCAAAATATCTACCTTTATATGATAATTTGTAATGCAATAAGCATTCATTACTTAAACATAAATACCCATTTAAATAATTGGGTGGTACCAAAATTTGAATTCCATTCTTTTGGCTCAAAATCCAAGAATTCCATTTGAGAAAACTTTTCGACTTTTTTTCAAAATTTACTACAACTAACAATAATTTCCCATATGGGCAGCTTAATAACTTCCAGGTTTTTCTGTCGCCATGTAAACCTCTTAAAACTTTTTTCTTTGATAAAGAAAATTTGTCATGATTAAATTTTATGTTTTTTAACTTTCTTGAATTCCATGAACTCCAATAAAAACCTCTATGATCTTTAAACGAACTATTTATAATTTTTTTAATTTTAAAAGTCATAACTTATGGAATTTAGTATTGAACAGATTTTTTTAATTCTATCTATCGATAAAGAAGGGTAATTTCCAATATAATATCCATAAAAATGAATATGATCAACTTCTTTAAATTTTTTATAATTAATATTTTTTAAATGATATTTTAAATAAGGTTGTCTTAATTGATTGCCTCCACCAGCATTTCCTCTTCTAAATTCTATTTTATTTTTAATTAATATACTTTCAAGTTTATCTCTATTTTTTAAACTAGCTTTTTTTAATATTAAAGGAAATGCGTAGTTACAACTACCTTTTGTATCAAATTCTGTTCTATAATATACCTGGGACAAATTTTTTAAAAAAAAGGTAAAATTTCTTTTCCTTATCTTGTTATTTTTATCTAATGATTTAAGTTGATTTATACCTATCAAGGCTCCAATTTCAGTATTTCTTACATTGTATGCGGGATGGAGAAAAATAAATTTAGGAGATAAATTTTTATTTTTCTTTATTATTTTTTTCTCAATCTTTTTATCTCCTATTTCTCTTGCCATACCATGAGATCTTAACATTTTGGCAATTTGATAAATATTTTTATCATTTGAACAAATCATTCCTCCTTCGATAGTCGACATATGGTGGGCATAATAAAATGAAAAATTTGAAATTTTTCCATAAGTGCCTAATTTTTTGTTTTTAAAAGTTGCCCCATGTGATTCACATACATCTTCGATGAGCATAATATTTTTTCTTTTTAAAAAATTTATCAAAGATGTCGTAAGGCCATTAAACCCTTGAATGTGAGATAAAAAAACGGCAATGGTGTTTTTATTAATCTTTTTAATAATATCTTTTTCTGACATACACAAATTTTCTGGATTTATATCAACAAAAACAGGTTTTAAATTATTTTGTATAACTGAAGATATATCTGAAACCCATGTTAAAGTTGGTACTATAACTTCACCATGTCCACGTAAAATTTTTAAAATATTCATTGTGAGTAAATTTGCTGAAGACCCAGAATTAACAAAAACACTATATTTTACACCCAACCATTTGGACCATTTTTTTTCAAATAATTTAACATTATGAGATTGAGTTAAAATTTTTTTTCTTTTTTTTAAAAATTTAATTACAAGATTCATGTCAGATTTAGTAAAGTTATCTTGCATTAGAGGATGATAAAAATTCATATATAAAATCTGTTGTTTACTTTAAGTTTTTAAACATGATCTTGCTTCCTTCAAAGGAAAAATTAAATGGGACATTAGTCAATTTTTTAAAATATTTAATAAAATTTTTTTGTTTGAAATGTGGTACATAAAATAAAAAAAACCCACCACCACCAGCACCTAACAATTTTCCACCAAGAGCACCATGTTTTAAAGCTTTATCATAGATTGTATCAATTTTATTATTACTAATAGCTGTACTCAGGTCTTTTTTTTCTAACCAAGACTCGTGTAGCAATCTTCCAAAATCATCAAGGTTTCCATGCTTTAATATTTTTTCGGCTTCAATAACGTAACTACAAATCTTTCTCATTTGTTCTTTTTTATTTTTATTCAATTTATTTACATAATTTTTAGCAATCTCATGCGCTGTTCGTCTTATACCGGTATAAACTAGAACTAAATTTTTATTTAAATTGTCCATTCTATTTTTTTTAATAGATAAAGGATTGACATTAAATTTACCCCCAACGTTAAATTTAATTTTATTAAATCCTCCATATGTAGCAGCTATTTGATCCTGTGAGCCAACAACATCATTTAAAATTCTTTGCTCAAAAAAAATACTTTTAGTAGATAGTTTTTTTTTATTAACATCTTTTCTGTAGAATTCGCTTAAAGCATTCATTAGACCTACAACAAAAACTGAACTTGAACCCATACCACTTCTGGCAGGAAGATCTCCATCATAATGAATTTCTAAACCATTTTTGACTTTAAAATATTTGAACATCTCCCTTACAGCTCTATGTTTAATTTCGTTTGTGGATTTTACAGTTTCAATTTTGGACCAAACAATTCTATGTTTGTGTTTAAAAAAAGGTGGTAGAGTTCTGCATGATATATAAACGTGTTTATCTATAGTCGCAGACAAAACCATTCCTCCGTTTTTTATATACCAGGCAGGATAATCAGAACCTCCCCCAAAAAAGGATATTCTATAAGGTGTTTTTGATATAATCATATGATTTTTTAAGTTATAACTTTAATTTTCTAATCGTGAAACCAAATAATTTCCCAAACACAAATAATCCATAGAGCTATTTTTAAATGAATTCAACGCATCATAAGGGCTTTCAACAATTGGTTCGCCTGGTTGATTGAATGAAGTGTTTAAAAGTACAGGATGGCCTGAAAATTCCATAAAAGCAAGAATCAGTTTATATAATTCCTTGTTATCACTTTTTTTCAAAGTTTGAATTCTTGCAGATCCATCGATGTGAGTAATTGCTGGTAAGTCCTTACTTATGACCTTTCCTCCTGACATCATCACAGGAGAATTATACTTAATATCAAAATATCTGTCTTTAAACTCCTCAATAACAACAGGTGCATATGGTCTATAACTATCTCGTTGTTTTACGCTCATATCAAGAATAAATTTATTTTTGCGAAAAGTTGGGTTTGCCAATATACTTCTGTTACCTAAAGCTCTGGGTCCAAATTCACCTCTACTTTGAAACCAACCAATAATTCTGTTTGAATGGATTAATGATGCTATCTTTTTGTATTTATTAACTTCACTTAATAATTTAAATTTAAATGGAAATTTTTTAATACTATTTAATATTAGATTATTATCATAATTTATACCATAATAATCTGTAACTCTTTCAGTTTCTCGTTTTTTAGTAAATAGATTGGATACCGCTAAAGCTGCACCGATCGCAGTTCCATTATCTTCTGCTGAACCATTAAGAAAAACTTCTTTAAATAGGCCGCTATTTATAATTTTCTCATTTGCAACAACATTTAAAGCAACACCCCCTGAAAAATACAAATTTTCTGCTGGAAATTTTTTTTTAAGAAATTGTAAAATATCTAATAAAGTTTTTTCAGTATCATTTTGCACCATAGCAGCTATATCACTATAATGTTTGTTAAAACTTAAATCTTTGCCAAAGATATTAGGATTATTAAATTTCTCGTACAATTTTACATAATTAACCTTCAAAAGACCCTCTTCAGTAATTGATAAAATTTTAAGATTTTGGTGAGTACTTGAATTGCCGTTTGCAGCCAATCCCATAACTTTACCAGCTTCGGAGTGTGAGCCACAACAATAGTTTGACGCCCACCTCCAATAATGACCAATGCTTTGAAGAAAACCATAACTTTGAGAATTTATGTCATCTTCGACATTTGCACTGGGACTAAATCTATAAATCAAAGTAAGTTTTTTACCATCAAAAAAGTATGCAGATATTGTTTCCTTACCGTTTGACTTAACATGAGATATAAAATTTTTATTTATATCTTCATATAAATTAAATTTTTTCCTATCAACCTCTTTGCTTCCACTTCCATCAACAATCAAAACTATGCCAGGAGATAAATTTGAATAATGTAGACTATATTCAGCATGAGCAAGATGATGGGGAACATAATATGTTTTTTTATATTTGTCAGGGTTTCCTCCGATAAACGAAAATAGTGCAGAATTTTCTAAATATGAAACATCCCATGGAGTACAAATGGAAATAGATTCTATTTCGGAATAACTTATGCCGGCATAATTTAAGCAATAATCAACGCATTTTTTAATTAATAATTTATCATCTTTTAATTCAATGGCTTGGCGTTTAATTCGGGAAATTCTCTCAGCTTGAATAGCAACAATAACTTTTCCGTCTTTAATCAATGCTACAGCACCGTTATGACTTTTTGATATTCCAATTATCCACATAAAATTAACTTTTATAATACTTGATAAATTTTTCTAACATAAATCTAGAATTTTCTACACTACTTATATTTTTTAAACATTTTTTTACTAAAATATTAATCTCTAAATTTATTTTTTCTTTTTTTAAAAGTTTTAAACATTCATTTATACAACTTTTAGAATATGATTCTGCTAATTTAAAATTTTTAATTTGATAAAAATAGTGAGATTTCAAAGCTAGATGCGTAGCTTTATCAAAATCTTTTAATTTTTTAAAATATTTTATCTCACTTTTATCATTAAAATATTTATTAACTAAAATATTGAAACTTTTATTATTGATTGTTAAAAGATACAAAGATCTTATTCTTTTGCTAGCATCTAAAAATAAATTATTATCTAATAAATTTATAATCTTGGCCGACCAAGCATTAATGAAAAGCTGCACAAAAATTTTAGTTTTAAAGGGGCTGTATAAACATAATTTGTTAATAATATTAAGAGATTCTTCATAATTATTTTTAGAAATTGATAAACCTAACTCATCCAATATTTTTCTTTGATCTATAAAATTTGTACTTTTCATATTAAAAGAAAATTAAACCGGAACTATATCAAAAGCAATTACATGTCTTTCCTCATCGGAATTAAATGGAATAGTGCCATGAAATAGTGATGATGGAAATAAAACTAAATCAAATTCTTTAGGGGTATAAATAATACTTGGCAATTTCTTTTTGACAGGATAATCATAACCGTATAGAGCAAATTTTATAGCGCCTTCATTGCCTGTCAATTTTTTAGGAATTTTTAAATAAAAACATCCACTTAGCCAGCCAGCTGGATGAATATGAAAATTTTGATAGCCTTGTTTTAATAATCTAACATGCCATGATTCTATTTTTATTTTCTTTGGCCATTTTTTAATAAAATAATCACTCTTGTTCTTATAATTATTTTTAAATAATTCTATTTCTCTATAAATTATCTTTTCTAACGAAACTAATCCGTCTTTTTTAATATCAAAAAGATTTCCGGAAGTATGGTATCCGTTTTTTGTGGTTTTATTTTTTGGTTCCCATGCTAGTTCAATATTTCTTAAATCTCTATATAAATTCTTTGTAAAACTTTCTGATGAAACTAGTTTTTTTTTAATATTTTTTATAAATAGGTATTCCAAAGGTTTCTTACAAAAAGGATATATATTTTCATCATTTTCTATTGCAAATACATATGATGAAATTGCTGCTATTCTTAAATTAAGAGCATCAGTTAATAAAACTTCTTTTAATTTTTTTTTAAAATCTTTTAACCCTTTTGAAAAATAAATAGTTTCTATTAGTTCAGCTCTTGATCTAACATTGTTTGCTTTTTTAAAATATTTTATTGCTTCATCAAACTTTTTTAATTTTTTGTAAATTTTCCCTAAATTATAATTGGATGGTGAAAATTGTGGATTAATTTTTATTATTTTTTTAAAACAAGATATAGCTTCTTCGTCTTTATTCATTGACATATACAATATTCCCAAATTGTTATGAGCGGCTACCAAATTCGGTTTAATTTTAATAGCCATTTCTAGTTGTTCTAAAGCTTCCAAATTCTTTCCTTGGTCTTGAAGTATAATACCTAAACTATTGTACGAAGCAGCAAGATTTGGTTTAACTTTAATTGCTTTTTTAAAATATGTAACTGCTTTTTTGTATTCACCTAAGTATTTAAATGCATTTCCTAAATAATGGTAGGCTTCACCAATGCTTGGTTCTATTTCAACTACTTTATTAAATAGATTAATAGACTCATGTATATTTTTATTTTTATAGGTTTGAACTGCCAAACTAAGTGTTTCTTTTAATTTGCTTTCTTTATTTTTCATTTTTTTATTTGTATTTAATCTATATTAAATATATTAAAGTTCACATAAAGGATAATGGAGGGGTGGCTGAGCGGTTGAAAGCACTGGTCTTGAAAACCAG
>CEUZ01242899.1_pt1 | contig 21447 bp, 17 predicted proteins | sample 361511 | NCBI WGS metagenome assembly CEUZ01 (sample SAMEA2622822, study PRJEB7988) | marine metagenome | biome: marine biome (ENVO:00000447); feature: surface water layer (ENVO:00002042); material: "saline water (ENVO:00002010), including plankton (ENVO:xxxxxxxx)" | depth 5 m
GCACTGAAAATGCTGGTGTCCCCAGTTCGATTCTGGGCCTCGGCACCTCTCTCAAGGAAAAATTCAAGCGGGAGTAGCTCAGTGGTAGAGCACTTCCTTGCCAAGGAAGATGTCGCGGGTTCGAATCCCGTCTCCCGCTCCAGTATTTTATCCAATGGTAATGGAGTCTTTATCGCTAACATGTTTTTTACAACTCCAAAATTATGAATTTTGATCTTGGTTAAATTAATCAGGTGTCAAGAATACCTCTATAGTCTATAATCACTTTCTTAAATGAAAGAGATTCTTATTTTTTAGTAAATTTGGAACTTTCAATATCAAATAGACTGAACATCTCACGGAGGAATAAACTTGAAGCGAAATATAATTAGAGAAAAGCTGGACCGTAATGAGCCTACTTTAAGCACACATCTTCTTTCAACTTGGCCATCTGCAATTGAAGCCATAGGTCATACTGGTGCTTACGACTATATAGAGTTTGTGGCCGAGTATGGTTCATTTGATCTGCATGATCTAGATAACATTTGTCGTGCTGCTGAATTGCACAACCTAGGTTCTATGATTAAGGTCGATCAAAGTCATCAAGAATTTTTGGGTCAGAGAGGTATTGGGTCGGGATTTAATAGTGTTTTATTTACTGACTGTCGTTCTGCAGATGATGTTAGAAAATGTGTACAAATCGCTAAAGCTGATACACCATCAGAACCTGGACTTTATGGAGCTGCAACACGCAGAAATACCTATATGGGATATGGAGGTTCAGCCGATTATGTTGAGTTAATCAACAGTACAGTAGTGGCAGTAATGATAGAGAAGAAAGGTGCTGTTGAGGAACTTGATGAAATATTGTCTATACCTGGAGTCGACATGATACAGTGGGGAGCAACAGACTACTCAATGAGTATAGGATTAGCAGGCCAAACAAAACACCCAGATGTTATTGCTGCTCGCGATAAAGTATTTAAAAGCGCATTAGATAAAGGGATTCCTCCTCGAGCTGAAATAGGAAGCCCAGATGACGCAAAAGAATTTATAGATATGGGCGTGAGACATTTTTCTATTGGAACAGACTTGGCAATTTTATATAGTTGGTGGCAGGAAAATGGTGATGCACTCCAAGATACTTTGGTATCGTCAGGAATAAAAAAATAGCCCTGTTTTTTAAATTCCGATTGCAAAATCAAAAAACAAAATTAGAGCCTAAATAAAAAGATTACTACATTAGATAAATCCATATCCAAAGGTATTGCGACTAAATTTTTGAGATAAGTTTAGGCACGATAGAATACCCTGAGAGAGCTTTAGCTTTGCCTAAAACACAACCTGACAAAACCGAACTTGGAAAACCTAAATTAAGACAAGTCCAACCACAATGGACTCAATATAACGGAAATAATTTCTTGACCTTGCGAGACCCTCTTGCTTTATCCAGTAATACTGTCCTCGTACCAGATACGATGGCCTCAATTATTCCTCTTTTAGACGGTAGTAGAGATATAGGTGGTTTACAATCAACCATTTTGCTTAGATCAGGAATGTACATTTCACAAGAAGACATTAAAGAGCTTCTTACTAGCCTTAACAATGCTTACCTTTTAGAAAATCAAACTTCCAAAAATGTAATTGATTCAGCTTTGGAACAATATCAGAATGCCCCATATCGGCAACCTGCCCATTCTAATATTGTTTATCCTGGTAAAAAAAACAACTTCATAGCTTCAATACATCCTTATGAGCAAAAAGCTCTGAAGATAGATCCTTTACCTGAGTCTGTTAAAGTCACTGGAATGGTAAGTCCGCATATCGACTACCAACGTGGTGGTGAAATTTACGCTCAACTATGGCGACGTTGCTCGAACTCATTGAAAGAAATTGAGCTCGTTATTCTTCTCGGCACAGATCATAATGGGCGATCTGGATCACTCACATTGACAAAGCAGAACTACGCAACACCAATCGGACAATTGCCTACTGAAGTCGAAGTCGTTAGAAAGTTATCCAACGTAATTGGAACAGAATCAGCTTTTGCTGACGAAATTCATCACATAAATGAACATTCTATAGAACTATCATGTAATTGGTTGCACAGGTATTTGGAAAGACCCGTTCCAATGGTACCTATACTATGTGGATCTTTTTACGAATACCTTGCTGGAAACAAAAATATAGAAGAAGACGAGCAGATGAACGAAGCAATTGATTACCTGAAAAAAGTTACTAAAGAAAGGCGCACGCTAGTTATCGCTGCTGGTGATCTATCTCACGTAGGACCAGCTTTTGGAGATCGCCAACCGATTAACAACATCAATCAACGATCCCTTGCTATAAAAGACGCTGAGTCTATAAAAGCGATAGATGCAATAGATTCTTCGACATTTATAGATATTTCCCGGAAAGAATCAGACCAACGGAAAATCTGTGGGATACCTCCTATATATGTAGCATTGAAACTACTTGCCGGCTCACAAGGTGAATCAATGGGATACAAGCAATGTCCTGCAGACAATAAAAATACTTCTTACGTTTCAATAGTTGGGTCTATTTTCCATAGCAATTAATAAATATCCAAAATAGTAAAAGTTATAAGCTAACTTTAGTATATTAATAGCTTAAGTTGCCTATTGTAAAAACGACTGCTAGACTCCAATTAACTATGGACTACAACAGGGAGTTCTCATGAAACCTGAATTAATAGCCGATTATAAATGCGAAGTTGGAGAAGGCCCTTTGTGGGACCCGCAAAAAAAATGTTTGTATTGGTCGGACATACCTAACGGTAAAATGTTTCGTTACTATCCTGACAGAAACGAGCATGAACAATTCTATAACGGTGAAATTGTAGGAGGCTTTACTATCCAGGAGAATGGATCTTTACTGCTATTTATGAGCGGTGGTGCTATAGCTACCTGGGACAAGGGAAACTTAAACTATTTAATTGATAAACTTCCTGGTGAAGAAAACAATCGATTTAATGACGTGTTCACGGACCCCAATGGGAGAGTTTTCTGTGGGACTATGCCTCAGGATTCCAGCAAAGGATCAGCACGGCTCGGAACTCTTTATAGATTAGATAGAAATCTTAGAATATTTCCAATTATTCGAAAAGTTGGAATTTCCAATGGAATGGGACTAACTCCCGACCGAACACAACTCTACTATACGGACACGGACGATAACCAGATTCACATCTTTGACTATACAATAGAAACGGGTTCTATTAGCAACAAACGGGTTTTTGTAGATATGAAACCAGAATCGGACGGATATCCCGACGGTATGACAGTAGATGCAGAAGGATACGTATGGTCAGCTCGCTGGGGTGGATCTTCAGTAATAAGATATGACACATCCGGTAGAGAAGAAAGACGGATCACGCTACCAGCAAAAAATGTAACCAGCGTTATATTTGGCGGTGATAAATATGAAGATATGTATATTACTACAGGCGGAGGAGAAGATAAGGCCAACAACGGCATTGGGGCAGGAGGGCTTTTCAGAATTCAACCCGGGGTCAAGGGTGTAGCAGAATTCTCATCAAGCATAGGTATCTGAAACCTGACTAAGTTTACCTTGACACTAAAATATGTTAGGCGTAACTTAATTTCGTGTACAAGATTTGATCAGGAGTTTTTTTATGGAACAAAATTGGGTAAAACGATCAACAATTTTACTGATATACATTGTATTACCCATTGGAATAATACTTGCCTGCGGTGCAGTTGAAACTCCTCCAGAACCACCTCCACCAGCGCAACCCATAGCTCCAGCTGCAGCTCCACCAGCTGCAACCGCTTTGCCCGTACAAAAGGCCGAGGCTAAGAAAGCAGCCCAACCTGAACCTGCTGCTCGGCCAAAACCTTCTCTTAAAAATACCCCTGCGTCTAATCTTGAAACAAATCAACAAATTGGAAAGGGGACGATCACTGAAAGAGAAGCCCCAATGAGGAAAACGGAAATTGAATATAAGTATGTCCCGAGCCCACAAATACCAGGGGTATATTGGGATTATGTATATACAGGACCCAAACCTACTGAACTTACAGAAAATCCTAAATTCAGCGACTTAGTCAAAGAAGGCAAACTTCCTCCTGTTGAGGATAGACTACCCAAAAACTTCAAAGTTGTGCGGCCTCCACATGGAATCGGTACATATGGGGGGACATGGAGAATTACGAGTACAGGTAGTGAACCCAGTAATAGACTATACTGGCATAAAAAGAACGCAAACGAATTTGTAAAATTACCGCACGTTGGATTCCACAAAGTAAGTGAAGATGGGCGAGTCTATACTTTTACGCTAAGGGAAGGTATACATTGGTCAGATGGTACCCCAATGACAATGGAAGACATCAGATTTGCATGGGAAGATGTTAATCTAAATAAAACTTTGCACCAAACCCCTCAGACTCAATGGCTAGACTCTGTTACTGGAAATTTAGTCAGATTTAAAGTAATCGACGATTTAAACTGGACACTAACTTGGGATTCTCCAGACTTTATATTAATGGAAGGTGAAGTGCGACCCGGCTCCAAATGTACTTCATTTTATTTTTGTTTTTATACTCCTGCACACTATATGAAACAGTTCCATCAAGATTATGCGGATCCAGACAACCTGAAAAAATTAATAACCTCCGAAGAAGCTGTCGACTGGCCAAGATTCTGGGGTATTAAAAATAACGAGTCGACTCACGTAGGTAAACCATTAATGGGACCATTTACACTAGAAAGTCACTCCGAAGCCTTGAACACTTGGACCTCTAATCCTTTCTTTTTCGAAGTAGACCCGGAAGGTAACCAACTACCGTATATCGACGGGTTTATGAATATTAAAGTCGAAAGCAGAGAAGTAGGAGTGTTTCGTGGTATGGCTGGGGAAAGTGATCTTTCAGCTCTTGGATACCAAATACAAGAAATTCCTCTTTATCGTTCAAATATGTCCAAAGGTGACTACAACATAAAAATATGGCCACAAGTAGGCCCTGGTGATTTTACTACTAGTATAGTTCAGACTTACAATTCTGATCCAGAAATCGGCAAATGGCTCAGGACAAGTGATTTTAGACAAGCCTTATCTTTAGGAATCGATCGAGAGGCAATTAACGATACCATCCTACTAGGCCTTGGCACACCTAAAAATTGGGTGTCTCATCCATCCACACCTTACTACCCAGGAGATGACTGGGCTTTTCATAATACTGAATATGATCCAAGTAAAGCGAACGAAATCTTAGATAGATTAGGTTTGTCACAAAAAGACAGTGACGGCTTTAGGCTACGTAGTGATGGTTCCGGGAATAGACTTTCATTCAGCCATCTATCTGAACTAGGGCCAACAGCTGACATTATGGTGCTCCAGCGTGACTACTTTGCTGATATTGGTATAGAGATCAATAACAAACCAATGAATGCACCCTGGACACTTAGTTATCCTGGTAAAGAATACCTAGCAATGTTACAGGGGCACTTTGGTTACTACGGAGCTAATCCTTGGTTTGCCGCTTGGACACGCTGCTGCGGTACAGGAGGAGGCCCAGCATTCTCACCTGATATTTCCGACTTGGACAGCAGTATGAAACGAGGTCCAAAAGGCGCAATACCTACAAATGGCGGTTATCAACCTAGGTGTGACTGTAAGATCAGCACCATTTGGGAACCTTCTGCTCCAAAAGATACTTATCCTGCAGACCCTACTGGTACGATAGCATGGCTTCATGACAACTGGCACATAGGTCGTGGAAAATCACAATTTTCTCCAGAACGTATTGAAATCGGCAAAGAAATTCATAGAATCCACGGTGAGCAGAAGTTCATGTTGAGCGTATCGGCACACTCGGGTGCTTCTAGAGGAATCGTCATCAACCGTAATAATTTTTTGAATGCACCAGACACACATGTAGCCGATACAGTAGGTTTTTACGGAGAACTCTATTTCTTTTTAGATGGGAAAGATAATGTTTCACAGTCCTCTGAAAAATAGAATTCGAATAAATAGGCACTCGAAAACTGTATATTGAATGCTTCAATATACAGTTTTAAAAACAAATGACAACCTACAGTAAATTAGAGATACCCATAGAGAAAAGTTTAAATGATCGTCTTCAAACTTTCTGGCAAGATATTTTCGGTGATTCACCAGATATAGAACCAGGAGTATTACTCGGAGAAGAAAAGAACTATAATCAGTCTACTCTCTATTTAATAGAAACAGATGACCTGCCTACCACTACCACAATGGTTACAACTTGCAAGCAAGTGCCTGAATTAGGAGGTTTTAGTGTAGTGGCAACAAGGCCCGAATCAAGAGGTGAAGGATTAGGAACTAAGCTCTGTCAACAATCTATAACCGATTTTAAAACATTGGGAGGAAAGGCTCTGTTTTTGGGTACAGTGAATCCTAATGCCGAAAAAATCTATCATAGGCTTGGGTGGCAAAAATTAGCTTCATCTATTATTTGGGTTAATGTCACAGACTTGAGATCCCCAGAAAAGTTTCTTATCGATTATTTTGATAATGACTTTACTTCAATAAAGATTCAAGAGGGCAATGCGAGTGCTAGAATACCAATTATCCCATTAATAGTTTATCCTCATGATTTGCAAATACTTGACTCAAACCTAGGTCTATTTTCTTCCAGATACGGGATAGTCCGATCTTGTATGGGTCTATATCCTAAATATAACAATCTCAGAAATAACAATATGGGTAACTGGTTCGTCGCTCTAGATGAACGTCAGCGAGTCGTTGGACTTTCATCGGCATCTTTGGACAATAAAGACGGTTGCCAAATAGATGGATTTATTTATGGAAACTCAAGATCTCATTGGATAGAACTTATAAATGCCGCAATTGCATGGGCTCATGGTATAGGTGTATCTAGAATATATTCAAACGTATCTTCTTTAGACGCAATTCGCAAATTGCTACTTGAATCGATAGGTTTTATACAAACTGGATCAGGACCAACTTTTAATCTAGATGGACAAACAATAGAGTCTCTCAGGATGGATTTGTGAGAAAGAAAAGGATCTTCTACTTTAATGATGCCCGGCATTATTATCTATTTGTTTTTGAACCTCCAATAAAGATAGAAGATGCATGGACACCCATCGATGAAATTTCCGGCACATCAGTTAACTCATTTAGTTACGGTGTCGAACGTGGTGATGGGATGTTCTATCCATCCAAAGTTGGAATGCAATTTGGAACCAATATCCAACCATTTGACCAAGCAGCATACTGGAGAACCTGGAATAATATGCAAAGCTTAATCGATCGGGGCTACGACCCTCTTAAATTGCTTATTGATCGAGCGCACGGTAAGAATTTGGATTTCTTCGCTAGTCTTCGTCTAGGATCATATGGAGGGATGGATCCATCACTAGATACAAAAACTGGTGGACACGGATATGTGAATAAAGAGGTCAGAGACCATGTTTATGAAGTACTTAAAGAACTTGTTAATGATTATGATACGGATGGTATTGAGCTAGACTTCGCTGCTCCTCCAGGAGGGGCATCTTTTTATTTCCAACCTGAAGACGTTCCAAAAAACACACAGTTAATGACCGATTGGGTTAAACAAGTATCTGATATGACACGTAACTTAAACAATCCCGGGAAAGAAATCGGGGCACGTATTTACCCTACTAAAGCAGCTAATGAAGCAGCCGGCCTCGACATCGATGAATGGATCGAACAAAAACTCATCGATTTTGTAGTCCCCATGGTTTATGGACACCATATCATTGACCCAGATATGCCTATAGATTGGCTAATAAAATCCGCCCATGATAAAGATATATCTGTATACCCTATGATCTCTCCATATTATTCCGATGATTCTCGTACGCACTTAAATCGCCAATATGCGACGCCTGAAATGATACGAGCTGCAACCTCTAACTACTGGTATAAAACCGTGGATGGTATGTACACATGGTTTTTATCATGGCCTTTAGGCAACGCTGAGCATCGTATACTCTCAGAGTTAGGTAACCCTACCCTAAGTGAAAAGGGAGATAAACACTACATTGTCAGAAGATCTAACCAATATATGGAGATACACAATATAGATTGTTCTCTTCCATTAAATATACCATCCGATTCTATATCTGATCCACACTCAATAACCTTCTATATATCTGACAACATAATTAAGGAATCAGAAAAAATATCCAGTATAGAACTAAATATAAACATTAAAGATCTTGTGTCAAAAGACAGATTATCTTTTAGTCTCAATGGAAAGTCGTTATCGAATGAAGAAGTTATTCGTACTCCTTCAGATCCAATATCTCCCTATGTTGGGCAATGGCTAAAATTTCGATTAAAAACTGTTAAACCCCAAATGGGTTCAAATACACTTCAAATAATGCTCCATGGTAGACCAGAAGGACTCAAAAGTGCTTTGGTTGTCGAAGATGTAGAAATCATCATACGACGTGGACTCTATCCCGCAAGTATTTCCAGTTAGTATTTACAAGAGTAATTAAATGAATAACAAATCGAAAAATATAGCAGTTGTAACACAAGATTTATTTTTCTTACCTAGAATTCAAAACATTGCAGAACCAAACGGATACAACGTTGTAAGAACAGTTGACTTAGAAAGCTTCACAAAAATCTATAGTCAGGATGATTTAATTTTGATATTAATTGATCTAGAAGGGAACTCCAGAGTATGGAAAGACATACTGATGTTTTTGTCAAATCAAATTGTTAAATTTATTGTTATCGGTTACGGACACCACTCTGACAAAAATATGCTGGCTGAAGCGGAACAACTTGGTTGTGATATTGCCCTTACCAAAGCAAAATTCAGTAGAGATCTAATCAAGATAATAAGATCTCAAGGACGATGTTTGATTAAAAACAAGAATATATAATTGAAAACTGATAGCTGGATTTAACATCTTGGAATCGATATTCATAAACAGCGAAATAAGACTCAATGCCTACTCTAACTAAAGAACAGATTCAAAATTTACTATCCACTCCTATAATAGCCCGTCTTGCAACAGTCAAACCCGATGGCTCTCCATACTTGGTTCCAGTTTGGGAATACTGGGACGGTGAAGCAATGTTCATCATACCTCGAGCAAAATCCAAATTTGTTAAGTATTTGATTGACGAACCCAGAGTAGCGGTATCATGTGCAGACGATATTAGCTCAGACCATCCTAGAATTCTTATAGAAGGTACAGCAGAAATAGTAGAAGGCCCTTCCATTATGACAGGCAATACTCTTTCTATAGCCAAAGAAATGGTACTACGATACTCTGGCGAAGCCGGTCTACGGTACTTAGAAGATACGATTGACAAACCAAGATATCTTGTAAAAATAACTCCCGAAAAGATAACATCTTGGATGCAAGGATGGCATCCAAAATACGGCTAGCAAAGCTTTGTATCTTGCTATCATAAATCATATAGAAACCGAGTTGGATCCATTCAACCCACTAAAGAGGAAACTTTAACATGGACTTGCTATCACTCGACGCTACCGAAATGGCCAGACTTATAATTTCAAAAAAAATATCTCCAGTCGAAATTATCGAAGCTTGTTTGAATCAAATTGAAAAATTTAATCCCAGTATTAATGCGATAGTAACACTTGCTGATAGAAGTATTGATCGAGCTAGAAAAGCAGAGCAGGCGATCATGCGTGGAGAAAAATGGGGACCGATGCACGGTGTCCCATTCACCATTAAAGATTGTATAGATACATCAGGCACCAGAACTACCATAGGGTCATTAATCTATGAAAATAATGTACCTTCCATTGATGCAACGGTTGTTAAAAGGCTTTCAAATTCTGGTGGAATATTGATTGGAAAGACTAACCTTCCAGAATTTGCTTTGTGGTGGGAAACCGGAAATCGAATATTTGGACAAACAAATAATCCTTGGGATTTAAAAAGAACTCCAGGAGGTTCAAGTGGCGGAGAAGCTGCTGCTATTGCAAGTAAGATGTCACCAATCGGAGTTGGAAGTGACGTTGGAGGTTCAATAAGAGAACCCGCGAACTACTGTGGGATAGTTGGTCTTAAAGCAACACATGGACGTATACCACTAACTGGTCATTGGCCTGACGTTCTTCTCAGATATATGCACGTTGGACCTTTATCTAGAACTGTACGAGATGCAAGTCTTGCCCTGTCAATACTTTCTGGATCCGACGGAATAGATGCTTACTCTCTACCACTCGACCCTCCCATTATCAATTTAGACCCTTCAATCAATGGCCTAAAAATCGCTCTTTGTACTGAAGGTTACTTTGATCCAGTCGATCCCGAAGTTAAACAAAAGGTTTTAAATGCTGCAAAGATATTTGAAGAAATGGGTTGTCACATTGCAACTCATTCACTAGATTCATGGCACAAACTATCAGCTCAATCAATCTCTGATAGTTTATTTACTGCTGAGGGTCAATACTGGCTTAAAGAAGTAGTCCGAGGGAAAGAAAAACTATTAGCACCAAACATAAAATCGCGCTTATCAAAAAAACCGCCATCTATGGAAGAATATCAACAAGCAATTTCTGACAGTGATTCCCTCAAACAAGATGTCGCAAAGCTATTTTATAAATACGATCTTCTGATTTGTCCTACAGTGCCAGGGCCAGCTCACCTACATAATTCAAATACATTGGAAATTGATGAACAAAAAGTACCCGCAAGAAATGCTCTAAGAGCAACAGTGCCTTTTGACATAACTGGCTCTCCTTCTGTTTCTGTTCCTTTTGGAATGAGTTCAAATGGTCTGCCAATTGGGGTTCAGATCATTGGACGTCATCTTGATGAAGAAACTGTTTTAAGAGCCGCTGCTAAACTTGAGGCTTCAAACCAAGGTGGATATCATGTGCCACCAGGGTTTTAATAATAGATCCTGCAAAATTCTTTATATATATATAGGAGTGTAAATTTGATTAATTACCATGGATCAACTTTTACATGGAAATCTAAACCATCGAAGGACCAGTATTACAAATATCCCGGCGGCTTTGTAGGAAGCCCGGGAGATATGTATCAAGTTCGTTTTAATATACAGTCCAGCTGCATTATCAAAAGTAGTACTAATGACCAAAGTGAGGAAATTTTCCTTGGATCACCTTGTAGATCTGAGTACACAATCGCAAGCCATAATCTTTTCCAAGTGCCGAGTAGAGAATTTAGAATGGCATTTACTAAAACCCATGAAATACCAATATCTTCAAATTCATCATCTGATAAAATCGGATATGAATTTTCAAGCCTGTCTGAAAAATTTATAGACCACAGAATCGACATACGTAGTTATAAACATTATCAAGAACTGCAAAGCCCTGCTCAGATAATTAAAGCAACCCTGGAAGGTGATTTGATTAATGTCAAAACTAATTACCTAGATACAGAATCGAGCCTTTTGGTATCCATCGAATTTCCTGTTAATCTGATCAATGTAGACGCTAAAGAGAACAAATTCCAAGTATGCACCGGGCCAATCTTGGTCCCGGACATATCTTCATGGAAAATTGGAAAATCTGGACGTGCCTTTATTGCACACATAGCCTTAAATTCATTGGACAAAATCGAAGTAATACTGAGAAGAGAAGTTATACCACAACAATCTGAACTATCATGGCTAGATGAACCGGTTGGTCTTGATCGTAACGAACTTATCGACAAAGATATTCGGCCCATAGACTATCCCGTACAACGCTGGGAATTAAACACCTATCATAAAACTGTAGAAATACCAGCAAACACTAGGTTCTACAAATCCTTAAATGACTCCCCTTATCGATAAAGATTAAATTACGATCATTTATATATCTTGATTTGAGTATATTGATCGATATCAACAAGGACTATCAATTCACAAACCTATCTATTTAACTTTTAAATCGATTGCAGAAGACTTATATCCAATGCTATATTTAGTTTGCAAAATAGAGCTTTCACATAGTTGCCAAAATGTTTAGATCAAAAAGGACCATTTGGAATGTGCGGGATAAGCGGAATAGTACATAAAAACGCGTCTTTAGACAATCCTGCTCCGATTGGCAGAGACCTAAAGGTTATGCTTGAGGCACTAGCCCATAGAGGACGGGACTCCACTGGGATAACTATAGCAGGTAATAGTTTGAACTCAAACCTTATTGTCAGACTATGGGGACAAGATGACGACTGGGATAATATCTTTATACTGATGAAGGAAAATCTTTCCCCGCTTGGAGCAATAATTGAATCATCCCAATATACGGAAAACTTCGCACGTATTTCAATTGCTTACGAAGGAGAAATCACGATTCTAGCAGAAACTCTTATACGAACACCTGGAATAGTAATTCATAGTATAGGTGAATCTTCCGAAACAATAAAAGATATTGGTACTGCTATAAACCTAGATACTAAACATGGACTCTCCCAACTTACCGGCACCCATGGGATAGGGCACGTTAGAATGGCAACCGAAAGCCTTGTTGACATAAGTCATTCACACCCATTTTGGGCATATCCCTTCCCGGATATAACTGTCGTTCATAATGGTCAACTTACAAACTATCACAAACTTAAACGAAAATATGAAGATCATGGCCATCATTTTCAAACACGCAACGATTCTGAATTAATCGCAGTATATTTAGCTTCTCAAATGCAGGGCGGAGAGAGCCTAGAAGATTCTCTTAGAGCCTCTTTGGAAGACCTCGATGGAACATTCACTTACTTAGTATCAACCCGACACGGAATGGGTTACGCCAAAGACCGTTGGTCGGCGAAGCCTTTAGTTACCATGGAAACAGAAGATGTAGTTGCTGTTGCCTCAGAAGAAACAGCTCTCCGGAAAATTTTTACCAATGAAATTCAACGGGCTGAACCACAAGAAAATGAGGTTATGACTTGGTCAGTATAGATGCAAGTAAACTCAGCATTAGGGAACTCAATACAAAGATTAAAACCATAGCAGGTGAAGGACTCTCTATCCAAATCATGAACCCTGAAGCAAGACATAATATTGCTGTTGGAATCCTAGACCAATGCGACATAAAAATTGAAGGTAGTGTCGGATATTACACAGCAACTCTTCTTGACGGACCTAATGTAACAATCAACGGTAACGCTGGTTGGGCTCTTGGAGAAAACCTTATGAGTGGCAAAATTAGTGTAGCTCACGATGCGGGAGCATCTCTGGCAGCTTCAATGCGAGGAGGAGAAATCTTTATTGGTGGTGATGCCGGAGCCAGAGCAGGCATCTCTATGAAAGGAGGATCCTTGATAATTGCGGGCAACTCTGGATTCCTCACTGGATTTATGATGCAAAAAGGACAGATTATAGTATGTGGTGATGCTGGTGAAGCAATAGGAGACTCAATGTACGAGGGAACTATCTATGTTGGCGGAAAATACGGCTCACTCGGCAGTGATGCTATAGAAGAAGAAACTAGTGAAGAAGAATTGATCTCTATATGGGATTCGTTGGAAAAACATGGAGTCAGAGAAAAACCCAGATTTAGAAAAATAGTTTCTGAAAAAAAGCTATACCACCTAGATTCACTTGAAAGAATGGAAAAGACAGGTATCTAATGATTCATCCAAGTAGTCAAATAATGAATCCATGGGTAATCGATGATATACATGCAAAAGCAGAACTGGGACGATATAGAATTCGTGGATTCAGCACTTTTCAAAATGTTACCCATTTTGACGAACTTACATTCTTATCAACTGGATTAACAAGATTCCCATTAGAAGGCTACAAAGAAAAATGTGAAACCCGTACTGTTATCGGCAATCGATATGCTTCAAAGCCCCTTATCTTAGACACCCCTATCTATATTTCAGGCATGAGCTACGGAGCCCTGTCTCCTAATGCCAAGACAGCTTTGGGTAAAGGAGCCTCCCTTGTAGGTACTGCCAGCTGTACAGGCGATGGAGGGATGCTAAAAGCAGAACGAGACGCATCAGATAAGCTAATTTATCAAGTATTGCCTAGTCGATATGGATTCAACCCACATCATTTACTTCAAGCACAAGCAATTGAGATAGTAGTTGGTCAAGGGGCAAAACCAGGTACAGGCGGTATGCTTATGGGTATCAAAATACCTGACGAAATAGCACAAATGCGAGATCTCCCAACTGGAATTGACCAAAGAAGTCCTGCAAGGCACCCAGATTGGCTCGGTCCTGATGACTTGTCTATCAAAATTGACCAGTTAAGAGAAGCAACCGACCACAAAATTCCAGTTCACGTCAAGCTTGGGGCCTGTCGTGTCACTGACGACGTGAAGCTAGCGGCCAAGGCAGGAGCAGACGCTATTATAATTGATAGCATGTTAGCTGGTACAGGTGCTTCTGCAGAAGTACTACTTGACCACAGCGGTATTCCTACTGTGCCAGCCATCGTTATGGCTCGTGAAGCTTTAAGAGAAATTGGACTATCTGAAACCGTTAGCCTTATAGCCTCTGGAGGCATCCGGAGTGGCGCCGATGCTGCAAAAGCATTAGCTTTAGGAGCTGACGCTGTTGCAATCGGGATTGCTGCCCTTATAGCACTAAACTGTAATAAAGACATACCAGATGCAAACTATGAAGAAGAAATAGGTGTAACTGCAGGTAAATGTAGACACTGTCATACTGGTAAATGCCCTGTAGGTATAACGACTCAAGACCCTGATTTAATCAGTCGTCTTCCTGTTAATGAAGCCGCTGAACGAGTTGCAAATTTTATCAACTCTATGACTATGGAAATGACATTGCTGACCCGTTCACTTGGTAAAAGTAATGTACATAGCCTTGAACCGGAAGACCTTGCAGCACTCACAATAGAAGCATCTGCTATGGCCCAAATCCCATTGGTTGGTACAAATAAAATATTCGGATACTAAATACTATCCCCCAAAGTTAATATTTTTCCTGTAGAATTATGTCTCATTGATAAGATATAGGGGCGAAAATGATGAAAATAGATAAAATCCTCAATCAAATCCAAGATGATAAAATTGAGTACATACTAGCTCAGTTTGTTGATATCCATGGTTCCCCAAAGGTAAAGATGGTGCCAGTTAATCATATTAATGATCTGGTGGATGATGGAGCTGGATTTGCAGGGGCTGCCGTGTGGGGTCTGGGCCAAGGCCCTCACTCTCACGATATGATGGCTAAGATTGACCTTGATACTTATACGCCCTTACCTTGGCGTGACGGCATTGCGAGATTTGCTTCAGATTTATATGTAGATGATCAAGTTCATCCATACTGTCCTCGCCAAAACCTAAAAAGGATATTATCAAATGCAAAAGATGAAGGTTTTCTATTCAAAGTAGGAATAGAGCCCGAACACTTTTTAGTTACAAAGGAAGAAAACGGATCAATAAATGTTTGGGATCCTAATAATATTGATAATCTAGATAAGCCTTGCTATGACTTTAAAGGAATTGCTAACGTAATGGACTATCTAAAGGATTTAATGGACGGCATGGCAAAGATAGGTTGGGATGTGTACCAATCTGATCACGAGGATGCTAATGGACAATATGAAGTTAATTTCGTTTATGATGACGCTATCAAAACAGCCGATCATTATACATTTTTTAAAATGATGACAAGTCAATATGCTCAACGCTACGGAGCAATAGCTACCCATATGGCTAAACCATTTTCAAATCGAACAGGTAACGGTGGCCATGTACATTTCCATGTAGCTGATTCAAAGTCTGAAGAAAATCTTTTCTTAAATGAAGAAGACCCTCAAGGGCTTGGACTTTCAGAATTTGCATACCATTTTATTGGTGGAATATTTGAACATGCACCAGCACTATGTGCCATTACATCACCTACAGTTAACTGTTATAAACGTCTTCAACTTGGTGAAGGACTGTTGGGCACACAATCTGGATTTACATGGACTCCTGCATTTATCTCTTATGGTGATAACAACAGAACCCAGATGATTAGGACCGCAGGACCAGGCCACTTAGAAGACCGTACAGTTTCTTCCGCTTGTAACCCATACCTTGCATTTGCGGCATATTTGACTGCAGGACTAGATGGAGTCCGTAATCGAATCAATCCAGGCAAAGCTAATTTAGGCAATAATATGTATAGTTTGGGACTTAAACAAATTAAACAAAAAGGTATAAAAACGCTACCTCAGAGCCTCACCGAAGCACTACAAGCACTAAAATCTGACGTGGTGATTCAAGAGGCATTAGGACCAATCTATGACGAATTTATATCCCTGAAGGATTCTGAATGGAATGAATATCATAAACAGGTATCTCAATGGGAAATTGACCGTTATCTAACTATGTTTTAAATAATTATGGCTTTTCTAATCAACTGCCCGAATTGTGGTAATAGAAGCGTATATGAATTCCGATTTGGAGGAGAGACCCTGCAAAGGCCTCCGGAAGATTCGGCCATAACTACTTGGACAAAATATTTCTACGAAAGACGTAATATCTCAGGACTGCAAGAAGAATGGTGGTACCACAGTCAAGGTTGTCGAAAATGGTTCATCGCAAACAGAGATACTACCAATAACATGATCCTATCAACTAAATTCCCAGAGAAAGAATCGAAATAATTGACCAATCCAGAAGAAACCCGCCTACCAAAAAATCCATCTCATATAATTGATAAATCTAACCCTGTTAGATTTAAGTTTAATGGTAAAACCTACAAAGGTTACAAAGGGGATAGTATCGCTTCTGCCCTTTATGCAGCTGGAATAAGAATCTTTACCAGGAGTTTTAAATATCACAGATCTAGGGGTTTACTATGTGTTGAAGGCAACTGCCCTAACTGCCTAATGAACGTTAACGGTGTGCCTAACCTCAAGGCATGTTGCATTGACATTGAAAAAGGTATGGATGTACGCCACCAAAATGCATGGCCATCCCAAGATCATGATTTTATGTCTATATTAGACAAATTAGACCGATTAATGCCGATAGGGTTCTATTACAAAACATTCCATACTCCCAAACTGTTTTGGAAATTGATTAGACCTATAATACGTCGGGTATCAGGTCTAGGAAATGTACCCAAAAAACCAATTTCAAAAATCAATCATCATAAATTCTCTCATTCTGATATAGCCATAGTTGGTGGCGGTCCAGCTGGAATGTCAGCAGCAATTGTCGCTGCCAAAGAAGGTTTCAAAGTAACAATTATTGACAACCAACCAAGCCTTGGAGGCCATCTAAGGTATGATACGTCAACCCACCAAATTCTTGCTGACACGGAACCTGTTAGTGGCTTTGAAATCGCGGCTGATTTGGCTAAGCAGGTCCAATCATTTACTAATATAAATATCCTGAACAATTCTACAGTGTTTGGTATATATGAAGGGAATCTTCTAGGAATAACAAGTAATGATTCAATGCTTAAACTTCGAGCAAAACAAATCATTGTCTCGACAGGTTCTTATGAAATTCCTCTCACTTTCGATCGAAACGATCTCCCGGGAGTAATGCTGAGTACCGGTGTACAAAGGCTAATTAATCTATACGGTATAAAACCCGGTAAAACTGCATTGATTGCCACTACAAATGACCATGGATATACTGTCGCCCAAGACTTACTGAATGCAGGAGTTCGAATCGCGGTTTTAGCAGATACCAGGCCTGATTTTCCGCACCATTTACCCGCAGCACAGTCTTTGCAATCAAATGGGGTACTTATTCTACCAGAGCATGCTTTAGTTCGTGCTGAGGGTATAAAAAGAGTGATTGGAGGAGTTATATCAAAAACTGAAAATGGACTAGCAACCAGTAAAGAAAGACAAATTGATTCAGACATTATTGTAATGTCCTCGGGGTTCCAGCCAGCGATTTCATTAATTAACCAAATAGGCAATTTTTCTAAGCATGACAAATCTACAGGCCAAACATTACCTACTCAACTGCCTGAAAGTATATTCACAGCAGGAGATATCAATGGAACACATGATCCTTTAATATCTATTAATGAAGGAAAATTAATTGGAAAGAAAGCCACCCTCAATCTTAATCAAAATAATTCTCATAAAAGCATAGAATCAGATATAGCAAGTCTCAACAATTTACAGAACAACTATCGTGTAAAAAACATTAATTCACCACAGCCATTACAAAGAAATTTTGGCTCAAAACAATTTGTGTGTTTATGTGAAGACGTCACTTTTAAAGATATTACAAAAGGTATCGATGAAGGATTCGAGGATATACAGACCTTAAAACGCTACAGTACCGTGACAATGGGGCCTTGTCAGGGAAAAATGTGTCATAAAACTTTTGTAGATATAGCATCTAAACATACGTCCAAAGATATTAATGATCTTGGTTCAACTACTTCTAGGCCTCCGGTTGAACCAGTAAGCCTAGGAATTTTGGCTGGCCATTCGAAAATCCCAACTAAACTTACTCCTCTTGACATGAAACATAGGGTTTTGGATGCGAAAATGATTGACTCAAACCAGTGGAAACGACCACAGGTATATAGTACACCTGAAAAAGAAGCTTTAATCGTTCGAAATGGTGTTGGAATAATTGATTTAAGCACTTTAGGAAAACTAGACATTCGAGGAGTAGACGCACCTGCTCTAGTTGACAAAATGTATACCCATAATTTTTCAACTTTACGCATTGGAAGGATAAGATATGGAGTCTTATGTACTGACAATGGAACTATATTAGATGATGGAACAGTTGCGCGCGTTTCTAAAGAACAGTACTTCGCTACAACCTCTACAGCGAGCGTAGAAACAATTGAAGAATGGTTTAAATGGTGGATGGCAGGAGATAACATTTGTGCTCATATTACCAATGTAACTTCAGGATACTCTGCCATTAACGTGGCAGGACCTCAATCACGTAATACGCTAGAAAAACTTACTAACTTGGATCTATCAACCAAATCCTTCCCTTACATGCATTTTAAGCAAGGTTTTGTAGCTGGTATTCAAACTATGTTACTTAGAATAGGATTTGTAGGTGAAACTGGGTGGGAATTACATTTTCCTTCTGAATATGGAGAGCACATGTGGGATGCCCTGATGGAGGCTGGTAACGAATTTGAAATAACCCCTTTTGGAACTGAAGCTCAAAGAATATTACGTCTAGAAAAAAAACATATCATACCGAACCAGGATACAGACATGCTTAGTAGCCCAATTGAAAGTGATATGGAATGGGTAGTGAAATTTGATAAGTCAGATTTTATAGGTAAAGCAGGCTTATTAGCTAGGAAAAAACATCCGAGCAGAAATCGTCTAGTAGGATTTGTAATGCGAAATGAAGCTGTACCACATGACGGTGATGCAGTTGTCATGGAAGCCTTACCTGTAGGTAAAGTCACTAGCTCCAGATTAAGTCCTACAACAGATAAAGGTTTTGGGCTTTGCTGGGTTCCTGAAGATTTGGCAGTACAAGGAAATACTATTTTTATTAATACAGATGGAGTAATTTCACCTGCAGCAGTAGAAATGAATCCAATTTATGACCCCAAAGGTAATAGGTTAAAAGAATAGATGGTTAAAAAAAGTCCTATCGGCCAAAGCGCTCTTCACAATATCCATATTGACCTTGGTGCGAGCATGTTCGAATACAATGGGTGGAATATCCCATCTCACTATACCTCTCCCGAAGAAGAATTTGACCAAATACAACAGTATGGAGGTTTATCTGATATAAGTCATTACGGGAAAATACTAGTGCACGGCAACGTCGAAGAGTGTATTGCAAATGGACTTAGCCAAGAAATAAAAACTGATATCGGAACCTCTATAACATTAAACTTCACAGAGGATTCAGAAATAGCTCAATTAACCCTTTCAAAATTAGCCTCAGATGAAGCTATAATTATTTCAAAATCTGCACAGTCACACCTAGTTACACAAATATTGAATGACTCTTCGGAACTATGTGCACATGCAATCGATATTTCTTCAACTTTAACTGGACTGCAATTAGTTGGACCATTATCTGAAAAACTTCTTTCCTCCATAATTGAGTTTGACATATCATCGTCAAATTTCATTGACTTAAACTGTGCACAAGGAAGTGCCGCACAAATACATGCCACGATAATTAGAAAAGATATAGGTCATTTCCCTAGCTATAATATATTTGTAGACAGAGGATATGGTGTATATATGTGGGACACCCTATTTGATATATCTCAAAATTACCAAGTAGTTCCCGTCGGTATACAAGCTATATCTTTGTTAAGCAAATAAAATTCATATCCTTGAAAGGACTTACCCAAGAATCAACTGACAATGTTACACCTCTTTAAAAAAACTAAGATGTGGGGAAAACATACCCTAAAAAGCCGATACGATGTAGTAATTATAGGAGGTGGTGTTCACGGCCTTTCAACCGCTTATCACCTTGCTAAACTCGGTATTACCAATGTTGCGGTACTAGACAAAGGGTATATTGGAGGTGGTGGTAGTGCTAGGAGCACAGCTATTATACGCTCAAATTATCTAACCTTAGAGGGAATACCTTTTTTTAAGGAAAGTCATGAAATATATCGCCAACTATCTCAAGAATTGCAATACAACTTGTTATTCGATGAAATGGGAAGACTCGATATAGGACACTCAGAATCAGCTGTTTACTGGCTTAGGCTAAGAGCTGAATTCAACCAGTTACTTGGAGTTAACAGTAGAATAATTGGCCCAGAACAAATAAAAAAACTGGTCCCCCAAATCGATTTAAGAGAAAACAAAACTTTGCCTATAATGGCTGCCCTTTATCACCCTACAGCGGGAGTAGTACGTCACGATGCAGTAGTCTGGGGATTAGCTAGAGCTTCTGATCAAAGAGGAATAGAAATTCACCCATTCACAGAAGTAACCGGTGTGAACAAAAAGGGAGATAGAGTCACAGGCGTGGAAACTGTTAAAGGGAAAGTAGATGCCGATATAATTGTAAACGCAACTGCAGGCTGGAGTTCAAATATTACCGCAATGATCGGCCTAAACATTCCAATTAATACTTTCCCGCTTCAAGCTTGCGTTACACAACCTGTCAAACCATTCATACACACCACCATCTCTTCAGCGGATCTGCATGTATATGTATACCAGACAGACAGAGGAGAACTTGTGATTGGAGGTCCTGTTGATCCTTTCTCAACCTATAGTCAAAGATCCACCCTAGATATGTTACATGAGCTAGCTTCTAATACATTAGAACTGCTCCCCGAATTGCGTGATATCAAGATAATGCGCCAATGGACCGGCCTTTGCGACATGACTCCTGACTACGCTCCAATCATGGGAAAAGTAAAAGGGTTGGAAGGATTCATATTGAATTGTGGATGGGGTACCTGGGGATTCAAAGCAGCTCCCGCATCTGGAAAAACCATCGCTGAACTCATTCAAACAGGAAAAACGCCAGAATTAATACGACATTTTGATCTGGAACGATTTAATGAGAACAGGCTCGTGAACGAAAGGGCTGCTGCGATAGC
>CEUZ01198607.1_pt1 | contig 21441 bp, 21 predicted proteins | sample 361511 | NCBI WGS metagenome assembly CEUZ01 (sample SAMEA2622822, study PRJEB7988) | marine metagenome | biome: marine biome (ENVO:00000447); feature: surface water layer (ENVO:00002042); material: "saline water (ENVO:00002010), including plankton (ENVO:xxxxxxxx)" | depth 5 m
GATGCTTTCTTTCCTAGTGATGGTGTAGGAGTAGAAATAGCAAAAAGCATTTGTGAAGACTGCCCTGTTGCGAGTCTTTGCCTAGAATACGCCTTAACTTACCGAATAGATCACGGAGTGTGGGGCGGTTGTTCCGAAAGGCAACGCCGCAGAATTAGAAAAGAACGTCGCCAACTAGTTCCGGCTGCGTAAAAATTAGAACTCTTCGAGTTCTTCTTCCTCGTCATAACCTAAGTCCCATGAGATTAGAACGTTTTCACGTTCTGCATCACGATTTATTCTTTCGCGATTTCTCCTGAACTGGGGGTCATGAGGAGGGAGAAGCATCAAACGTGCGCTGATTCGGTCTTGAAAAGACTCAACTAACTTTGGATCACCATATCCAGACCTTACTTCCCAATGTGGAGCAGCAGGTCCAAGATAAATAACTTGAACTTCACCTACTGGTGCCTGTTGAACTTGGTCTTCAACTTGATCTTCACTGATGTCACTCATAAGAGCATCTAATCCCTTTTTGGTCGTAGAAAAAAGCCTACCGATAAGAACACTTCAAGAGAGAAAAATATTGAGTTAAGAAGATTCGTCTTTGTTTTCGCTCTCGTCACTTACTTCCTTCGAACCTTCAGACATCCCTTCCTGGAGTTCACGTTGTGCTCGTCCAAGATTTCTAGCAAGTTTAGGAAGTTGACTGCCTCCAAAAAGAACGACAGCCACAATCAGAACGATAATTAATTCATTGCTGCTTAAAAACGCAAGTGTGTTCATAAAATAAGGTTAGCCGCGTATAACGCTATGTGTCGTGCTTAAGCACTTCTATGATCGACTAATCGCTCAATTTCTGCGGAACGTTCAGCTGCAGCGGCACGTTCAAGAGCACGTTGTCGTCTTATTCGACGTCTTTCTCTCTCACTCATACCACCCCAAATCCCAAATTTTTCACCATTCTGCAAAGCAAACTCGAGGCAGTCATCTTTAACTACGCACCCTTGACAAACTTCTTTGGCCTCACGCGTGCTGGCTCCTCTTTCAGGAAAAAACAAGTCAGGATCAACACCTAAACAATTCGCTTCGTCTTGCCACGAAGTATCTAAATCAGCTTTCGCATAGATTCCCATTATGTAATTACACCATTGTTATTAGCAAAAAAGCAATACCGCGAACATAAAAAATAAGAAATTTTGCTTAAAAGGTAGTGTTTTTTCTTATCTTGAAGAAGCAAATGATCGACGCTGTTCAACAAAATCAACGAGCAAATAATCCCCCAAACTCTGATTTGTAGTGAAAAAAGCTCTACCACCATTCATTTTGGTTACATGCTCTATAAAACGAGTTAAATACGGAGTCGCGTCTAACATAAAGACATTTATTCGAATGTCATCACGTGTGCACCGTTTAACTTCCATCAAAGTTTTCTCAATCGTTTCTGAAGAAGGCGGGTAATTGAAAAAAGGGAAACCTTCTTCAGTTATATGCGCTGTCGGTTCTCCATCAGTAACCATGATTATCTGTTTTGTCCCACTCTGTTTTGCCAACATTCGTCGTGCAAGCATTAGACCATGCTGCATATTTGTTCCGTAAACGTAATCCCATGAAACCTCCGGAAGTTTCTCCGGTCTTATCTCTCTAGCTATTTCACTAAACGTAACTACGCCTAAGAAATCTCTGGGAAACTGTCCAGATATAAGAGAGTTCAGCGCCATAGCTACTTTTTTTGCAGGCAAAAAATTATCTCTCATCGGCATTGAGAGAGAAAGATCCAACATCAAAACAGTCGAAGCTTGGACTGTTGCTTCTGTGCGTTCAATTTCAAAATCCTCTGGTTCAAGAACTACCGGTGTTCCTGAACCGTTGCGAACAAGTCCATTTCTAACTGTCCGCTCTATATTCAAATTGAACGGATCCCCAAATTCGTAACTTTTGGTTGCATAATCTCTTTCATGTCCAGCACCAATTGTTTCTGCATTATGCCTACCTGCACGATCTTTTGAGATACGACGGTAAAGATCAGCTAAAGCATTTTGACCTAACTTTCTTATTGCTTTTGGAGTCAAACTAAGTTGACCGTCTTTATTTTCAACTAGTCCTGCCTCTTCAAGCATCCTGCTCATTTCAGCAAGTTGTTCAAGACTCTCTGCAGATTCATCTCCTAGAAGTTCTCTTGCTCTATCAGTATCAACTTCTGATAATGCTCCAGGATTTGAAACGTTTCGCAACATCTGTTCCAGACGATCTAAATCAGCAAGATCTTCAAAAGTCTGTATTGCTTCAGGAAGGTTTAACGAATTGTCTCCTTGAAATTCAACTGAATGCTCCCAACCCATCTCAGGAAAAGCTTCTCTTAAATTTTCAGACAACTGATCCATCTGCCAACGTAAATCCATATCTTCTAAAAGCTGTTCCGATAGTTCCTCAAGTTGTGCTCTTTGTTCAGGGGACATGGAATTTAATATTTGCGACATATTCGCCATTCTTTGCGCCATCACTTCTAAAAGTTCTTCTAAACTTCTCGGGTTTTCAGGGAAAAAATCACCATACTCCTCCATAAATTTTTCAAAATCTGGAGTCTCACCTTCCTGTCTTTGACTGAGCATCTCATTCAAAGCAGCCAACATGTCTTTCATTCTCGACATATCTTCTGAGGTCATGTTTTTCATTTCACCAGCCATTTGATCAATGGCCTGTTGCATTAGCTGCTCCCGTAAACTCTCTAGAAGTTCTTCAAATTTTTGTGCTGCGACGGTTGAAGTGAAATCATAATCGCTTAACCCCTTAACTCGACTTGCAAGATTTTCATGTTCCAACATGTCAAGTTCATCGGATCTTGCCTTTAAAGCTTCGTCGGTGATTTCTTGATTTCTTTCATCATCTCTAAAACGATTTTCTATTGCTTCGAGTGATTCACGCTCGGTTGAAATTACCTGTTCAAGTGCTTCATTAATTTCGTCGTAAATACCACCCAAACTGTTTTGATCAATTGTTTCTTGCCTCTTTTGCCTTAGTTTCTGAAGTATTTCTCTAAGACCTTCTAGCCGCCCATCCTCAAAATTTAAACCTCTTTGCATTAACCTTCTTAAAGCTGAATTAGGGTCTCCGTTTTCGATTAACTCATCACCCAAAGCCTCCATTAACGCGTTGGCATCAAGCTCTGCTATTTGTTGAGTTCCATCCCACTTCGAATAGATAAAACGACGAACTCCAGTGAAATGTCTGATTTCCTCGCTCACTAAAACTCCATATCCTAAAACCTTTTAAAACTTACCTTCTCGGGTTTAAAAATAGCTAATAAACAAAACGAAATAAACAAAAGAAAACGATTAGTGATTACCAATCTGCAGCTTTAGGAATAAATTCGAGTGCCTCATCAATAAGTTTGACCACCATTTCTCCTAAATATGTCGTTGTTTCTCTAGTCGAATTTTCAACTTGACGAACATAAACGCCTTCCAACATGCAGGCAAGTTTGAACTTGCTCATCACTACATACCAGCCAAGTGACTCCGCTTTGATTCCGGCCCGATCAGACCATAAAGAAATAGCTTTAGTCTTACTAGGCATATTTTTTTTACCAAAATCAAGTGTTCCCATTAAATATCCCAAATCCATTAACGGGTCACCAATGGTTGCATTTTCCCAATCCAAAACAGCTAATAAACGAGGTTTTTTATCTTTAGAAAAAAGCATGTTATGAAAGTTATAATCACCGTGCATTACTCCTGGGTTAATTTTTTTTGGTCTATTGTTTTCCAACCATTCTGCTACTTCATCTATTCCAGGAATTTCTCTATTTCGATACGAATCAAGTTGACCCTTCCAACGACCCACTTGTCTTTCAAGAAAACCTTCTGGACGACCTAAGTCAGTCAAACCAGCAGCCTTATAGTCGACTGAAGCCAATTCCCCTAACGCTTCAAGAAGTTGAATCGCTATGTGATGATAAGAATCAACCCCACCTAGTTCAACGGGAATCGGGTCAGTAGGAACCAGACCATCAATCCATTCCATCACATAGAAAAAAGATCCTGTAACCGAAATATCTTTACACAAAGAAATCGCTTTTGCGTGAGGTACTTTTGTTCCTTCTAAAGCGGATTGAAATCTGAATTCTCTTTCCATAATTTTATTGGAACCATCAAATGATAAAGGAACCAAGGAAGGTCTACGTAACACCCAAAAATTCGTAGAGCGTTTAACTATAAAAACTTCGTTTGATTCTCCTGCTTTTACACGCTGAAAAGAAATGTCTTCGCCTTGTCCAAGCTCTTGAGTGTCAAACCATTCTTTTAATGAGCTTTCATTAATTAACTCTGGAAACAAATTCATTATGACCAGCACTCTAATGGAGTCTGCTTGCAATTCTATTTATCGCCTTGTTGGCTCTGAGCTTTCAGGTAGTAGATTCTTATCTAGAAAGTAGGAGGGGAATTATGCCAATTAATCCAGATGCATCAGGATCCGTCGGAGAACCTGCAGAATTTTCATGGACATCAAAAGACAGTTTGTTATACGCACTTGGTGTAGGAGCGGGTGTTTCTGACCCAACAGGTTTCGAACTCGAATTCACAACTGAAAACAGTAATGGAGTCAACCAAGTTGCTTTTCCTACTCAAGTCGTGGTTATGGGGGGTGGGAGCACTCCTAGTTTCGGGGATTTCAATCCGGTAAATCTTCTTCACGCTGAACAGGAAATCATTTTGCATCAACCTCTCCCTGCAGCTGGAACTGCTGTGTCAACCGGAAAAATTGGTCCGATTTATGACAAAGGTAAAGCTGCATTGGTTTATCTAGAAACGGATGTTACCGATAGTCAAGGAAATCCAATGTGGAGCACAAAATCAGGTCTCTTTATTGGAGGCGAAGGAGGTTGGGGTGGAGATCGTGGTCCAGCAACCGAATGGAACTTGCCTAGTCGTGACGCTGACCATCAAGTGTCGTATGAAACAAGAACTGACCAAGCTCTGCTTTACAGATTAAATGGTGATCGGAATCCTTTACATTCAGACCCTTCTTTCGCTTCAGCAGCTGGTTTCGAAAAACCAATTCTTCATGGTCTCTGCACCTATGGATTCACTGGACGTGCATTATTGCATGCATTGTGTGATTCCGACCCTGCACGTTTCGGAAGTATGGGTGGAAGATTCAAATCACCTGTTATGCCTGGTGAGGTATTAGAGGTTCATGCTTGGGAAGAATCTGATCAGGTTTTATTTCAGACGCGTGTCGGGGAAAGAGTTGTTTTTGATAACGGAGTCATGACAAGAAATTAGTTTGTCGAAATGTTTACTGCCGAACAGCGTAATTTGCTCTAGCACCTGAAGAGTATTTATTTAGCCTCTTTGACAGATGCAGCCCTTCTAGGATCAGTTCAACAGCACTAGCGGTTATGGCGGAACCGTTTGAATTGTTTCCTTCTAGAACCTTTTGGACTGCAGGTTGAAGGGCCGGCATCTTTGAATCAACTACATCTTGATAATCATCAGATTTGATATCTTCGCCTGTTGAAACCCCTTCCAGATTTTCAAAAGCTTCAATTATCGGCTGATGTAGTTGAGTGGGAACAAGCTCTCGAAACACATTTAATACAGCTTCGTTTAACAATTGGTTGACGATTTCAGAATCACGCTCCTCGTCCAAGCTTTCTATTTCTACTTTTCCGGCAGTTGCAGCAATCAATGCATTCAAATCTGAAATCCTTGGCACCGCTTCGTTCTCTTTGTTACGCAGTGCTCTCCTCACGGAATTAGCAATCATAGCTTCTTGATTGGTGACACTCATTCGAACTGAAACTCCGGATCTTTGATTTAGATGAGGGCTGTTACGCGCTTGTTGTGTTAAAACTGCTATAACCCTGGTCATAAAATTTGGAACATTGACTTCTAGTTCACCTATTGAAGGGATTGATGCTTCTTGTTTAACTATGTCCATTTCAATTTCCGGTTCAGTTGGATAATGGGTTCTGATTTGTGAACCGAAACGATCTTTTAAAGGTGTGATTATCCGACCTCTATTGGTGTAATCCTCAGGATTGGCCGAAGCGAAAAGAACGACATCAAGAGGAAGGCGAATTTTGTAACCCCTTATCTGGATATCTCTTTCTTCTAAAACATTTAAAAGTCCTACTTGGATTCTCTCTGCTAAGTCTGGAAGCTCATTAATAGCAAATAAGCCTCTGTTCGTTCGTGGTACTAATCCATAGTGAAGAGTTAATTCATCTGAGAGATACCTACCTTCAGCTACTTTTATTGGATCAACTTCACCTATTAGATCAGCTATCGATGTGTCTGGAGTTGCTAGTTTTTCCCCGTAACGGAGATCTCTATGCACCCATTCGATTGGAGTGTTTTGACCTAGTTGGGATATCAGATCTTTGGCGTGTTTAGATACTGGTGCGAAAGGATCGTCATTGATCTCTGATCCGGCTACTACCGGCATCCACTCATCTAATAGCTCAACTAAACCTCTAATCAAACGTGTCTTGGCTTGACCTCTCTCTCCAAGAAAAATTATGTCATGACCTGCTAGTATTGCATTTTCCAACTGCGGCATAACAGTTTCTTCGTAACCATGAACTCCTGAGAAAAGTGAATCTCCGCTACGTATTCTTGTCACCAGGTTTCTTCGAAGTTCTTCTTTTACTGGTACCGATTGCCAACCACTGGATTCAAGCTCACCCAAAGTGGCTGGTCTTTGGAAATTTCTATTTCTCGAGAACAAAATACCCATGGCGGCACCCTACCGATCCTTTTGCCTCATTTAAATACCGGAGCAAAGTGATTATAAATTTTTCAATCAATTACCTATGTAAGTTAAAAACATTTTGTTACTAAGCCTGTTTTTTAAGGAAGAAAAAAATATAGTGTGACCTTTTGCATGGATACATGTACTGAGAGATACTCTCAGGTAGCGTTTAAAGTAGTGTCATTTTGCCCAGATAGACCGGCTTGATCCGGAGAAACCATGACTCAAACAACTAGCGAACGATACCGAGTGAGACCCATTCGAGAACGACGTCGCGAATGGCCTTTCCCCTTTAATCTTTATCAAACAGCAGTTGGCAGGAAATGGGTAATGGCTGTAACTGGAATAGGGCTTTTAGGTTTTGTTTTAATTCATATGATCGGAAATCTTCATGTTTATGAAGGTCCTGCGAAAATGCACGAGTATGCAGAATCTTTAAGAAATCTAGGTAGTGGAATAATGCCAAGATCACTAATTCTTTGGCTATTGAGATTGGGGCTAATGGTAATGTTTGCTCTGCATCTCCATTCAGCTATCACGCTGAAAGAAATGAGTCGCAAATCCAGCTTAAATGCCACTTTTCAGGGTGGTGAGAAAAAATATGAAGGTGGACGCGAATACATAGCTGCTAATTATGCGAGTCGTACGATGCGTTGGACTGGTCCGATAATTGCTTTGTTTCTCTTTTATCACCTTGCAGATCTGACGTGGGGGTGGTGGTTAGGTGACGATTTTGTCGCAGGCGATCCATATCACAATCTATATTCTTCACTTTCTAGAATTCCGGTAGCCATTTTTTACGTAATTGCGAATATGGCTTTAGCTTGGCACATCTTTCATGGAGCTTGGTCAATGTTTCAAAGCCTCGGAATAAACAACCCTAAGTACAACCATTTGCGTAAAGGTTTTGCTGCAAGTTTCGCAGGTTTAATTCTTCTAGGGAACCTGAGTTTTCCGATTATGACCCAAGCCAATCTGATCGATGAAGATGAGCGTTTATGCCAAGTAGATGATCTTGAAGGTACTGACGAAATTTTGGCATGTCTGACAAAACAACTAGAGGACCACTAAACCATGGGAACTAATAATAATCCAGTGCTTGACCCACGAGTACCTTCCGGTTCATTAGACGAAAAATGGGAAAACCATAAGTTCTCAATGAAATTGGTTAATCCTAACAATAAGAGAAAGTTCGACGTTATTGTTGTCGGAACTGGTCTCGCTGGTGCGTCTGCTGCAGCATCTTTAGGGGAACTGGGATATAAGGTTAAAGCTTTTACTTTCCATGACAGTCCACGCAGAGCTCACAGCATCGCGGCCCAAGGGGGAATCAATGCAGCCAAGAATTACAAAAATGACGGAGATTCTGTGTACAGACTTTTTTACGACACAATAAAAGGTGGCGACTACCGATCTAGAGAAGCCAACGTTCATCGTCTTGCTGAAGTTTCAACAAACATCATTGATCAAGCAACAGCTCAGGGGGTTCCTTTCGCTAGAGAGTACGGAGGTCTTTTAGATAACCGTTCTTTTGGTGGTGCTCAAGTTTCCAGAACTTTTTATGCGAGAGGTCAGACCGGACAACAACTTTTACTTGGTGCTTACTCGGCGATGATGCGTCAGGTAGCTGCTGGCAGTGTTGAATTACACACACGCTCAGAATTGCTTGATGTAGTTACAAAAGATGGAAAAGCTTGTGGAATTGTCACGCGAGACTTGCTTTCCGGTGAGATTGTTGCTCATTCCGCTCACGCAGTTGTTTTAGCAACAGGTGGCTATGGAAATGTTTATTTTCTTTCAACTAACGCAATGATGAGTAATGTTACAGCAGCGTGGAGAGCACATAGGCGTGGAGCTTTTTTCGCTAACCCTTGTTACACACAGATACATCCGACTTGTATTCCAGCTAGTGATGATTTTCAATCAAAGTTGACTTTGATGTCTGAATCGCTCCGAAATGATGGCCGAATCTGGGTGCCTGAGGCTTTTGATGACTCTAGACCTGCACACGAAATTCCGGAAAGCGAAAGAGACTATTACTTAGAAACTAAATATCCGGCTTTCGGAAATTTAGTACCTAGAGATGTTGCATCACGAAACGCTAAAAACGTCGTTGATCAAGGACATGGTGTTGGGCCTTTAAAAAACGGTGTTTACTTAGATTTTTCTGCAGCTATTCAAAGAGATGGGCATTCTGCTATTTCTGCTAAATACGGAAATCTTTTTGATATGTATGAAAGCATTACTGGGGAAAACCCTTATGAAGTTCCTATGCGCATCTATCCCGCGATTCACTACACGATGGGTGGCGTATGGGTTGACTACAACCTGATGACTACCATACCGGGTCTTTACGCTATAGGTGAGGCCAACTTTTCTGATCATGGTGCGAACCGTTTGGGTGCGAGTGCTTTGATGCAGGGCTTGGCTGATGGGTATTTTGTTCTTCCATACACAATTGGTGATGGACTGGCAGATCAACTCGGTGAGCCGGCAATTTCAACTGATGATCCGGTTTTCACAAATGCTGTAAAAGGCATCGAAGATGAAACCTCAAGATGGCTTTCAATTAATGGAACCCGTTCAGTTGACTATTTCCACAGAGAACTTGGAAGACTCGTATGGGATTACATTGGAATGAGCAGGAATAAAGAGGGACTTGAAAAGGCTGTCTCTGAAATCGCTGCTTTGAAAGAAGAATTTTTTAATGACGTTCGGGTTTTGGGGAGTGCTGACACTCTAAATCTCTCTTTGGAGAAAGCTGGGAGAGTGTCTGATTTCTTCGAATTAGCAGAACTGATGGCACAAGACGCTTTGAAACGAGAAGAATCTTGTGGTGGTCACTTCCGAGAAGAACACCAAACTCCTGAAGGCGAAGCACAGAGAGATGATGAGAATTTCGCTCACGTTGCAGCTTGGGAATGGAACGAACAGAATGTTTTACAAACTAGGCATGTCGAAGAACTTGATTTCGAAAATGTAACCCTTACTCAGAGAAGCTATAAGTGAGAACAAAATGTCAGAAATGATCACAGTAAATCTAAAAATCTGGAGACAAGAAGGTCCCGATACCAAAGGCGTCTTCGAAAAATACACTCAGAAAGTCACAACTGAGGCTTCTTTTCTAGAAATGATTGACCTCCTTAATGAAGAGTTGAATAATCAAGGACTCGAACCTATATCTATTGAAAGTGACTGCCGGGAAGGAATTTGCGGTACTTGTGGTGTGATGATAAATGGACAGGCTCACGGACCAAGGAAAGCAACAACAACCTGCCAATTGCACATGCGTGAATTTTCTGATGGTGATGAAATTGTTATTGAACCGTTTAGAGCTGGTTCATTCCCAGTCATTCGTGATCTGGTAGTTGATAGATCTCCTTTTGATCAGATCATCGAGTCTGGAGGCTACATTTCTGTAAATACTGGTGCCGCTTCTGATGCAAATCTAACTCCAGTTCCAAAAGAAGCTGCTGATCAAGCTTTTGATGCTGCTGCGTGCATTGGATGTGGTGCCTGCGTAGCTGCTTGTCCTAACTCTGCTGCACAGCTTTTCACATCTGCAAAACTTGCACACATGGCATTATTGCCCCAAGGACAGGCAGAAAGATGGAAAAGAACAGAATCAATGGTTGGAACTATGGAAGAGTTTTTTGGTTCATGTACAAATCATGGAGAGTGCCATGAAGCGTGCCCTAAAGAAATAAGTCTCGACTTTATTGCATTTATGAATCGTGACTACATGAAAGCAAAAGTCAAAAACCGTGCCCTGTCTGGGCAGCGTTAACTAAATAACAGTTAGTATCGAGTGACGTGATTAATGTGATTCTTATGCAGGAGGTATCTGAGTAGTGCTTTTTATCTATTTAATCTGTGTAGCTCTTTGGATAAAGTTTCTTTGGGATATCAGAAAAAGACCTGATCATCAAAAAACTTGGTTCTGGCCGTTTTTTGTGATCGGTCTTATATGCTCAGTGATTTTCTGGCCGGGACTTTTGGTTTTAAGCGGGGTCTATTGGTATAAAGCCGGAAGGATGCCCCCCGCTGACGGGGCTGAAAATAGCAACCCTTTTAATTAAGCAATTGTGATAATTTCTCATTGTTGTTGAGGGCGTCGCCACAAAAGCTATATGTCCGACTAACGTCAATGCTGTGCCTCATCGTCATGAAGTAAAAGTTCGTTTTTATGAGCTCGACCCTTATGGGCATTTAAATCATTCTGCTTATATTCAGCTATTTGAAACCGGTCGTATCGAAATGCTTGAGCAAGCTGGTGTGGCACTACACGAGATTGAAAAAAATGATTTCAGATTTGTTGTGTCACAGATAGAGACCAGTTTTCTTAAATCTGTAGAAGCAGGTGCCCATCTAATAGTCCTAACTGAGGTATTAGAAATCCGAAGAGCTTCTTCTTTGTGGTGGCAGCAAATCATCGATGAATCAGATGTAGTTGCTACTCAACGTGCCAGAATTGCGATTACAAATAGTTCCGGGAAACCAATTCGTGCTCCACGAGAGATAATAGAAGCAATCACTCCTTTTTTGTCTGGGATCAAAACTGATGAATAAACCTCTTTCGATTATTTTTCAGATGAAAAAAATCGTGACTAATTTCTCTAGAGGAATTGGTATGGGTGTAGCAGATGTGGTCCCTGGGGTTTCTGGTGGGACGATAGCTCTGGTTTTTGGCATCTATGAAAAACTTCTGGAAAATATAAGTAACTGTGCTTTTAGTTTGGGAAAAATTTTAAAAGCAGATTTTCTGGGTTTTCGTCAATCTTTGCGGAAGGTTGATTTTTCTTTTTTGCTTCCGATTATTTTTGGAATGCTCGTAACTATTGTTTCTATTTCAGGGATCATGGTAGATCTTCTTGAGAAACACCCTGAACCGATGTCGGGTCTTTTTTTTGGTTTGGTTGCAGGTTCTACAGTTATTGCTTATTCATTACTTAATTCTTGGAATCTACAGAAAGCTTTTGTTTCATTAGTTACTGCAGGTATTTTTTTTACTCTTCTTGGTCTTCGCTCAACTGCTTTTGAAAACTCGTCTTTATGGATTTTCTTTTTTTCAGGGTTCATTGCTATCTGCGCTTGGATACTCCCGGGTGTTTCCGGTGCATTCTTATTACTGATTATGGGAAATTATGCTGCTGTGTTAGGAGCGATTGATGACCAGGAATTTGCAGAACTTTCTGCTCTTTCGATTGGTGCAATCCTTGGGCTTGCATTATTTTCCACTTTTCTAAAAACCTTGTTGGATAAACATCGTGACTTTGTTCTGTCTTGTTTAATCGGTTTGATGCTTGGATCTTCTAGAGTTCTTTGGCCTTGGCCAAATGGAGTAGGTGTTATTAATGACGATGGGAATGAACTAGTTTCTGGGACAGCTCTCGATTGGCCTAGTTCGAATAATCTTCTAATTCCTCTAATTTTAGGTTTTTTTGCTTTTGGACTTGTTCTGGTAATTGACTCAATTTCTAAAAACCCCCATCGAAAGAATCAATGACTTAACTTCACCTCTGCGGTTGATTGAATTCGATCCATGCGTGGCCTGTTCTGCCATCATCAGTTTGTATAGAAACTAAACCGCGCGGAAAACGTGAAATAGAACCATTATCAGGATCTGTTAAAAGCACTGGAGCCCACGCGACCGGTTCGAATTCAATGATTGTGTCTCCAAGTTTTACATGCCCGCTAGTTGGAATTCCTTCATGTCCTATTAGTGGTTCAGAAACAACTCTGTTTTCTCCAATTAATCCCTCTGGAGAAGAGTGATATCCAATACCTAAATGATGACCTTCGACAGAAACTGCATGAAAACGTGATCCATCATTCAAACGTCCTGAAAACCAGGTCCATCCTTTATCCCACCAGTCTCTTTCTGCCCATGAATGGTCTCGTTGACCCCAGCCATCAACTTGAGACTTATTTTCACCGATTTGAATTTCACCTGATACTCGACATGGAATTTCGTATCTGGTGGTCACCTCATAATGAAAAGCCCAGAGCTCTGAATCATCAGATTGTTCTGAGTAAGAATCAGTTGCCCAACCCAAGTCAATACCAACGGGGATCCTTTCACCTCTCATGTCCCCGTAAGCTTCCATCGGGTCGTCTAAAACAATTCCAAACGCTTCTACACCAACACTGAAATATTCCAGTGGGCTTTCAACTACTAAGTCTGCCCATAAACCGGAAGATCTGATTTCTAATCCTGGCGGTTCAGGTATATCGACTTCATGATCAATAATAAAAATAGGCTTCTGATCTTGACCGACTATACAGCACCAAAACCAACATTCATTTAAGTTGGGGCACACCGCCATCCGTACGTACCCTCCGTTTTTTCCTTCATTATCAAACCAATCCATATACCATGATTCACTCCAGAGTCTTTCTGGTCCTTCTTTATGGCGTTTTTCATCAGCTGGTGTAGGAACACTCATTTGTTAATCTCCTCATAGTAGGGGTATGGATCACTATTGGGATCCTGTTGGGGTGGCTCGACTTCAGCTGTGACAAGAGGGTAAATGTCTTTTGGGATGTCACGCGGGCATTCCCAGTCAATTTCTTTTTCAACTCCTGCTATTTGAGCAAAAGGTCTTAGGAAAGTGAAATAAACATACGCCCCGCATTTGATGCGTTCATCTCTGTCCATAGCAACGATATTTCTATAGTGAATTTTTTGAACTTGTTTTATTTCCGAAACAAAATTTTCAAATTGATCATCATCTATTGGTTCTAGATGACCATTTTTGCTTGCAAAAATCGCAAACGACTCTAAATTATTCAAATAGTCTTCAGGTGTTGTCACTGAAGTTCCAAAATCAGTAACTGTTACTTCGACTGTTGGATCTAAAACAAAAATTGCTGTCAGATTTTCATAAGGTAATTCAGCAGCAACTTCTGACCACCAGAAATCACTTTTACTAAGCCGGTAATAGTCTCGAACAATTATTGTTCGACCATCTTCTAGTTTGTAAGGTCCAGTGTCTCCATGTCCGACACGAGTATCGAAATAAAGCAAAAAAAGGTAATTGATTAAAGTCGCATTCAAATTTCTTATTAAAGCTTTTCTATCATCATCGACCGGACTAGCAGATTGCATTAAAAAGTCCAATTGAGATGGTTTCAAAACATCTATCCTGTTTCCATTATCAGCTGAATGTAAAAAATCACCACCTCTGTATGAACGCGATACGCGACCCCAAAAATCTAAAACTTTGTATGCACTTGAAACATCGTCTAGTGATGGATCGATTAAAGACATTATGTTTCGTCCAAGCAACCAAAAGTTTGCCACCCCCCAAAGAAAAACTGAATTAGCTTGGCAAGCAGGTCTTCTAGCTAGGGTCCCGATCTCTTCAGGTTCCATGGATTGTGTTATCACTCCTATAACTTCTGGGTATCTTAGAAAAGCTTCAATAGCTGAGACGGTTACGTAAGAAGTTACTGGTATCAACTGAGATGAGTAGCCAGTTCTTTCAGCCATTAGGTGAGCTGAAATTGGATTAATTGCTTTCAAATAGTTATTTACTTCTGTGGTTGCATTCATGTTAATCAGCTAAATAAATTTGACCGTCTGGTCCTGTGCCATCAAGAATTATCTCAGTGCCGTTTTCAGGCTCATTAAATAGCTCGGCTGCAATGATGCCCGGAATTTGAAATTCTCGACTTACTATTCCAATATGGCTTCTGATAGTACCCTCTGTGCAAATCACTCCAGATAACTCATCGAAAATTGGTGATAGGAACGTAGCTCCAGCATCTCTAATGACTGCAATTACACCTTCTATTCCTGTGTCCATTAAATCTAGAACGTTTTCTGGTCCTTCTAGACGTGTCCAGATGCCTCGAACAAGTTTGTAATCAAAGGTTTTTTGACCATTTCCAATCTTCTCCACTGTTTTACAGTACTAGGAAGAGTAGGAAGATCTGTTACGGAGGGACGTAAGATTAAATTGTGAAAAAAATCAAATACCTTTCTGATGAGTGGATAGAGAAATTGAATTCTGTCGCACAATCTCATAAAGGTTTATCTGAAGCAACAAATGATATTGAACTTGTTATCGAGTACAGAGTTATTGGTGAAACAATTATTGCTTGGCAAATAAAAATCAATAAAGGTGACATAGATATTTCTTTTCGAGGTGACTCTGAACCCGATGTTTGGTTCGAAACCAACCTATCTACTGCAGTTTCTTTATTTGAAGGAAAGATAAATCCTTTAACTGCGATCATCGAAGGAACAATGGATATAGGTGGTGACCCAAGAAAACTTCTTGAGAAATCAATAGTTTTTGAACAACTAGATAATCTTTTCGAAACAATCCGACCTGTAACTGGTATCAATGTTCGATAAAGCGAGTAACTTCTAGAAATGGGCGAATTATTAGAAATTTGGTTGAAAAGATCTCATGGTGAGCCAATGATTTCTCTTTCAGAAACAGAAATGATTGCAGGTGAGGGAATTAAAGGTTCGGCAAAAGAACCTCACACGAGCCGTCAAGTAACTGTTCTTTCAAAAGAAAGCTGGGAAGCAGCTACTGAAAGTATCAGCAAATTTGTAGAGCCTAAAGAAAGAAGGGCGAATTTCATAGTTAGTGGAGTGAATTTGGAAAAAACTATCGGAAAAATCCTTCAAATCGGTGAACTAAAAATTGAAGTAACTGGTGAAACAGTTCCTTGCAGACTAATGAATGAAGTCTCTGAAGGACTTAGAGACGCATTAAAACCTGAATGGAGAGGTGGAATCACAGGGGCTGTAATTAATAATTGCTCGGTAAAAAAGGGTGACTCTGTTGAGTGGTTATAAAAACAATTCTTAAATTAAACCTAAGTCAGAGACAGTATCTCGCTCTTCAGAAAGTTCTTTAACAGAAGTATCTATTTTTATTCTGGAAAAGTCTTCTAGTTCAAGATCCTTTACGATTTCCCAATCACCTTTTGAACATGTGACGGGAAAAGATGAAATTAAGCCTTCTTCTACTCCGTAACTTCCATCTGAACATATGGCCATGGAAACCCAATCGTTTTCAGGAGTTTCACTAATCCAATCTCGGACATGATCAATTGCAGCATTTGCAGCAGAAGCAGCACTAGAGGCACCACGTGCTTCGATTATGGATGCGCCTCTTTGTTGAACTGAAGGAATAAAAATATTTTCTATCCAATCTCGATCATCTATAACTTCAGCAGCAGATTTATCAGAAACCTTGCAGTTAAAAAGATCGGGATATTGAGTTGCAGAATGGTTGCCCCAAATTGTCATATTCTTTATTTCTGTTGTCGATATTTCTAACCTTTGAGCAACTTGAGTTATTGCCCTGTTGTGGTCTAAACGAGTCATAGCTGAAAATCTTTGCTTGGGTATATCTGGTGCATTGTTCATTGCTATGAGGCAGTTGGTATTAGCCGGATTCCCAACCACTAGAACACGTAAATCTTCTGCAGCTTTCTCATTCAACGCTGACCCTTGAACAGTAAATATTTCACCATTTGCCTCCAAAAGGTCTTTGCGTTCCATTCCTTGACTTCTTGGCCTAGATCCAACTAAAAGAGCTACATTGGCTCCTTCAAAAGCTGTTTCTGCTTGGTCTGAAAGTTCTATTTTCTCCAGTAAAGGAAAAGCGCAATCATCAAGTTCCATCGCAACGCCTTCCAATGCTCCCATTGCGGGTGGTATCTCCAATAACTGGAGTATTACAGGGCGATCGGGACCACAAAGTTGACCGCTAGCAATGCGAAAGACAAGACTATAGCCAATCTGACCTGCTGCTCCTGTTACGGCTATTCGAATTGGATTCTGATTCAAAATTGACTCCATATAAATGTTTTTACTTTCACTGAGAATACTTTCTAAATTATAAATCGGTTACAAAAACTTCATGATCAACAAATTTGTTACTTTTTTCACAGTTCCCTTGTATTGCCAATCCAAGATTCATAGAGCTTTGAATAAATACCCTTTGAATCTATTAAATCAGAGTGTTCTCCCTTCTCGACTATCTCTCCTCTATCAAAAACTAATATCAGATCTGAGCGTTCAGCAGTTGAAATCCGATGAGCAATACTTACAGTAGTGCGACCTTGCGCTAAACGTTCCAAGGTGTTCTCAAGCATCTGTTCAGTTTCAGGATCAATTGCTGAAGTAGCTTCATCTAGAATCAATAAACCAGGATCGGCTACTTGTGCTCTAGCAAGTGCTACTAACTGTCGCTCTCCCACAGATAAAGATTCGCCTCTTTCTCCGACTCTTGTTTCTAACCCGTCCGGGAGTTGATCCACCCAGGACCATAAACCCAAAGCATCAATTGATTCTTCTGCGTCACTTCTTTTCGCATCGTTGCGACCATAACGAACATTTTCAATCACACTTGTATCGAATAAAAAGCCATCTTGTGGGACCATCCGTATAGATCTATGTCGATGGTCAGGGTCTATTTCTGAAAGGTCTTTACCATTCAGAAGTATTCGTCCGTTTGTTGGATCTGCTAGTCGGGTAAGTAATTTAGCAAAAGTTGTCTTTCCAGAACCTGTTTCACCGACAACAGCAACTGAAATTCCAGCTGGAATGTAGACATTTATATTATTGAGAACTAATCCTCCAGTTCTATATGAAAAATCAACATCTTCTACTTTCACATCAAGTGGGCTTCCGGGGAGAGTCAAACCTTCGCATGGTTCTTTAACTTCAATTTCTTTATCTAACACGTCCAAAACTTTCCACCACCCCGCGAGTGCTGTTTGAGTTTGATTAAGAACTTCTCCTAACTCAGATATCGGCATTACTAATAAGTTGGATAAAAACACAAAGGCGATCAGCTCACCGGAAGTGACTCCCCAATCCGGACCCCAGTAAACTCCTACGCCTACAACTGCTGCAATAGCTGCAACTCCAATAATGTCAGTAATTGGGAGAACAAAGGAAAAATACTTTTGAGCTACCATTTGTTCTTTGTACTGATCATTAATAGCTTTATGTAATTTAAACCTCGTTTTACGGCGATAGCCGTAAGATCTGACAACATCAACTCCTTGAATAGATTCTGAAACTACTGAAAGTGTGTCTGACACACGGCTTCTGACTCGATCATGGGCCTGTAGTTGTTTACGTTGCATCCATCTAAGAACCGGGAATAAAGGTGCATGGACCAATAGTGTCACTATGGAAAGATGCCAGGAGTAGATAAACATAATTATTAAGACAGCAAATATTTGTATGGAATTGATTATCCAAGCTATTGCTCCCCATTGTGCAAATTGTGTAAGAGTTTCAACGTCACTTGTGACTCTTGCAGTATGGGCACCTTTTCTGGCTTCTACGTGATCAGCGATACTTAATTTATGCAGGTGTTCAAAAGTTCTTATTCTTAAACCCATTAAAACGTTTTCTGCTGTTTTGGCTAATCGATAGTAAGTTGCCTTGCCTAAAACCATTCCAGCAATTGAAAGAAACATAGCTGCTAGAGAAAAAAGCAGAACTGAATTCACATTCACACCATTTGTTGTAATGCCTCGGTCAAGGACTTCTTTAATTGTTAGTGGTACTAGTAATTTTCCACCTGCTACTGCTAATGCCATCAAAGCTGTTAGCGAAACACCTGCTTTCAATTCTGGAGACGCATTTAAGCCTCTCTTCAAGACATTTAGGGCACCTACTCCTTCAATTCCTTCCAAATCTTGGGGTTCAACTTGGAATTCTTTTCCCATAGCGTCATGTCCATCTAAGAAAGTCATAGCGTTACTTCCTCATAGGCACTTACAAGATTGGCGTAATCTTCTATTTGTAATAACTCTTCGTGAGAACCGGAATCTACAACTTTCCCATCATCAAGAAAAATGACTCTTTCTGCTAGTCGAATTGTTGCTAAACGGTGGGCTACTACGAGCAAAGAGCAACTAGTTTCTGTTTTGATATTTTGTAAGATTTTTGCTTCAACTTTTGGATCTACGGCTGATGTAGCATCATCTAGAACCAATACAGAAGGTTTTCTTAACAATGCACGCGCAATCGCTATACGTTGACGTTGACCACCTGACAGTGTTACACCACGTTCACCAATTATTGTTTCTATCCCTTTAGGAAGTTGAGAAACGAACTCATCGGCCGACGCGACTTTAAGTGCTAATAGAATCTCCGAGTCTGAAACATTACTATCCAGAGTTAAATTTTCACGAAGACTTGAAGCGAAAAGAAACGTCTCTTGAAAAACAGGAGCAATATAATCAGAAACAAAATCTGGTCCTAGCAATCCTATATTTGCATTTCCTAAAGTTATGTTTCCTGATGTTGGTTCCACCAAACCAGACATGAGCATTACGAGCGTACTCTTACCGGAGCCCGTAGAACCTACAAGAGCTACAGATTCACCTTCAACGATCTTTTCCGAGAAGTCTTCTAAAACAATTTGTTTAAGATGTTCTTCATTTTCAGCAGGATACGAAAATCCAACTTTGTCAAAAATTACATCTACCGGTTTTTCTACTTCTCCCTCTTTAGGGTACTGAACTTTTTCGATAGAAAAAATTTCATCTACACGGTCCATAGCTACTACCGACCGGGGCATTTCTTGGAACATAAAACCAAGTATTTGAACCGGAAGCGTAAGTATCATGAATAGAGCCATTGATTGAACTGTGTCACCAACAGTTGCTGAACCATTCTCAACTAAAAGCGCACCAACCATCAATAAAACTAAAATTCCAAAATTCGGAAGGTGATATAAAAGTGGAGAAAAAACAGACCTCTGCCATCCAATTTTTAATCGTTCTTCTCGTAATCGTTCTGAACTCTTAGTTAATCTCTCTAACTCTTGCTCATGTCGCCCGATTGTCTTTACAACCATTATTCCATCAAGACTTTCATGTGCGATTTCTGAGACTTCACCTATGAGAGCTTGAGCCCTTCTTGCAGGACCCTCAACTGCGCGAACAAAAAACCTTTGGAGCACTGCAAGCGCAGGGAAAAGTAGCAATGCGACTAGAAAAAAGAAAGGGTGAATTATTAAAAGACTTATCAATGAAACCAAAATAAGTGAAATCACAGACACTGAAAAAGCTAACGGCATTAGAACCGAAGTGGCCGTTTCAACATCGGTGTCTACTCTTGCTAACAATTCTCCAGTGGATCTCGACCAGTAGTTAGCTCTTGGAGCATCTAAAAGATGATCAATTATGGATAATCTCCAAGTTTGTTTAGTTTTCTCTACTGCTGTGAAGTTAAAAAACCTTCTCAGCATTACTGAAAAACCTCTTATAAGACCAACAATTACTATGGCGATAAACCCACCCAGAATAGTTCTTCCTTCAACACCTTCACCGTCTAAACCTGGAATTATCACCTCATCAGTGACTCGACCTAAAACAATTGTGAAACCTACGACTACTAGAGAAAAAACATTTCCTGCTGAAATTCCAATTATGTGCGGTAATGGGTGAGCTTTTATTGATCGGAAAACCAACCTAAACCAACGTTTTGCAACCCCACCTTCGTCAGAATTTTCTCCGACTTCTAAGGTTGTACGTTCAGATTCAGAATCGATCGACAATTGCTTGCGCGAATTCTGAACACTTAACTTCAGTTGCGCCTTCCATCTGACGTGCGAAATCATAGGTCACAACTTTGTCGGCAATTGTTGCTTCTAGTGCTTTCACAATGTCATCTGCAACGTCTCTCCAACCGATGTGTTCAAACATTAGAACTCCCGAAAGAAGAACCGAAGATGGGTTAACTTTGTCTTGCCCAGCATATTTTGGAGCCGTTCCATGTGTAGCTTCAAAAATTCCGTGTCCAGTTACATAATTCGCATTAGCTCCGGGAGCTATACCGATACCACCAACCTGAGCTGCTAACGCATCTGAAAGGTAGTCACCATTAAGGTTCATTGTCGCTATGACATCAAACTCGTCGGGACGCGTAAGTACCTGCTGTAAAGCAATGTCTGCAATGGCATCCTGCACAAGTATTTTATCTCCAGAGTCACCCCCACAATCTTCCCAAGCCACTGCTTCATCACTAAATTCTTCCTTAACAAGTTCATACCCCCATTTTTGAAAAGCACCCTCTGTGAATTTCATAATGTTTCCTTTATGAACCCAATGAACTCTACTTCTTCCTCTATCAACTGCATATTGAAGAGCGGCTCTTTGTAGTCGTTGTGAACCTGTCTTTGAAACAGGCTTTATACCAATTCCAGAGTCTTCTCGAATTTCCCAACCGAAATTCTCGGACAATAATTCTCTTAACCTTTTGGCTTCTGGTGAAAAAGCCTCAGCTTCAAGACCCGCGTAAATATCTTCGGTATTCTCTCTAAAAATTACCATGTCTACCAAGTGAGGTGCTTTAACAGGAGATGGAACTCCCGGAAACCATCTAACTGGTCTCAGACAAACGTACAAATCAAGTATTTGCCTCAAAGCCACATTCAAACTTCTGAAACCACCTCCAATAGGGGTGGTTAGTGGTCCTTTTATGCCAATCAGATACTCATTGAAAACATCAATAGTGTCCTGGGGTAACCACTCACCTGTTTCGTCATAAGCTTTTTGACCAGCGAGAACTTCCATCCATTCGACTTTTCTTCCGTGTCTCTCAGCTGCTGCATCTAATACATGTCTTGCAGCTGGCCAAATATCCACTCCAGTTCCATCGCCTTCGATAAAAGGGATAATTGGTTCATCAGGTACTTCTAGGGTTCCATTTGA
>CEUZ01046179.1_pt1 | contig 21430 bp, 23 predicted proteins | sample 361511 | NCBI WGS metagenome assembly CEUZ01 (sample SAMEA2622822, study PRJEB7988) | marine metagenome | biome: marine biome (ENVO:00000447); feature: surface water layer (ENVO:00002042); material: "saline water (ENVO:00002010), including plankton (ENVO:xxxxxxxx)" | depth 5 m
AGAGAAATTTGTGACAAACATGGAATATTATTAATTTTCGATGAAGTAATTACGGGCTGGGGAAGAATGGGTTCAGCTTTTGGTGCACAAGAATTTGGAGTAACGCCTGATTTAATGACAATGGCAAAGGCAACTACTAACGGAATAGTTCCAATGGGTGTTGTTGCATGTAAAGAGGAAATTTATGATGCAATAATGGATAATTCTCCAAAAGGTACAATTGAATTATTTCACGGATATACTTATTCAGGAATTCCTGTTTCTGTTGCCGCAGCATTAGCTGTACAAGATATTTTTGAAAAAGAAGACATTTTCAATAAATCAAAAAAAATGACACCTTATTTTCAGGAAGCTCTCTTTTCTTTAAAAGACATTGATATAGTTGATAATATAAGAGGCTATGGGATGATGGGCGGAATTGATATGAAAATGGATAAAAAACCAGGTGTTGCTGGGTTTACATGTTTCAAGCATTGTTATGAAGCAGGAGTAAATTTTAAAGCAACAGGTGATTGTTTGATAATAGCGCCAATGTTTATCTCAGAGAAAAAACATATTGATGAGATAATAGAAAAACTTAGAACCGGTATAAATAATTACGCTAAAAGTAAAAAAAATTAATTTTCGATTATGAAAATTGGTGTCCCAAAAGAAATTAAATCACAAGAACATAGAATTGGTCTTACACCCGACAGTGTAAAAATATTAGTTTCAAATGGTAATGAAGTTTTAGTTCAAAACAATGGAGGTTTTGAAGCAGGTTTTGATAATCAACAGTATAAAGATTCAGGAGCTAAGATTGTAGATAACCCAGAAGATATTTATAATGACGCTGAAATAATTGTAAAAGTAAAAGAACCTTTATCAAACGAGGTAAAAATGATTAGAGAAAATCAAATTGTTTTTACTTATTTGCATTTAGCAGCTGCAAAAGAATTGACTGAAGGTCTTATAAATTCAAAAAGTGTTTGTATTGCCTATGAAACTGTTACAGATAACAATGGAAGATTGCCTTTATTAGCTCCGATGAGCGCAGTAGCTGGAAGAATGTCTGTTCAAGCAGGTGCGCATTGTTTAGAAAAAAATCAAAAGGGAAGAGGTCTTTTATTAGGTGGAGCTCCAGGTGTTAAACCAGGAAACGTAGTTATTTTAGGAGGGGGAGTAGTAGGTGAAAATGCAGCTATAATTGCAACCGGACTACAAGCGAACGTTCATATTGTAGATAAATCTGATCAAAGACTAACACAATTAAGTAAAATTTTTGGAAATAAAATTATACCTCAACACAGTGATAAAGTAGACTTAGAAAAATTAATTTCAGAGTGCGATTTATTAGTAGGTGGAGTATTGATACCCGGTGCTGAAGCTCCAAAACTTGTAACAAAATCAATGTTAAAATTAATGAAACGTGGCTCTGTAATCGTTGATGTAGCTATAGATCAAGGTGGATGTGTTGAAACTAGTAAACCTACTACACACGCCGAACCAACTTATATTGTTGATGATATAGTACATTACTGTGTAGCTAACATGCCAGGTGGTGTACCAAGAACCTCAACTTTAGCCCTTAACAAAGCAACACTCCCTTTTTTAAACAAATTAGCAACAAATGGTTATCAAAAGGCTTTAAAAGAAGATCCAAATTTTCTTGCTGGTCTTAATGTTCATAAGGGGAATATTACTTATAAAGCTGTAGCTGACGTATTTGGTCATAAATTTGTTTCTCCTAATGAGGTAATAACTTAATGTATAGACCTTTACCAGATGGACTTACAATTAAAAATTCACCAATCGAAGGCCTAGGTCTTTTTGCTACTGTAAAAATTAAAAAGAATACATTTATAGGGGTAACTCATATTAGAGACGAGCAATTTGAAAATAAATATATCAGAACGCCACTTGGAGGATTTTATAATCACTCAAACGATCCCACAGTGATAAGAATGGTATCAGACGTTTTGCCAAAGCTAAAATTTGGCGATCCTGTTGATCCAAATGCTAATGCTCAAAAAATTAAAGATGGAAAAAATGATAGAGAAAATATGTTTTATAATCTTCATGAAAAAAGTGATGCGAAATATATGTTTATGGTTTCTATTAAAGATATAAATCCAGGAGAAGAATTAACAGCAAACTATAACCTTTACACTTATCCAAAAACTGGAGTTGGATTACAAATGCTTTAGTAAATATGAAAGATTTACCGAGCGAGACTAAAGTTGTTGTTATTGGAGGAGGTGTAGTAGGTTGTTCGTGTGCATACCACTTAGCAAAATTTGGTTGGAAAGATGTTGTTTTATTTGAAAGAGATCAGTTAACATCTGGAACTACTTGGCATGCCGCAGGATTAGTTAGCCAATTAGGACCATCAGCCGCTATTACTAAAATCAGAAAATACTCACTAGATCTTTATAAGAAATTAGAGAAAGAAATAGATTTCTCACCTGGATTAAAATTAAACGGGGCATTATCTATTGCTACAACTAAGGGAAGATGGCAAGAGCTTAAAAGACAAGCTACTACAGCTCAATTGTTTAATGTGCATGTGGAAGTTTTAAATGTTGACCAAATAAAAAAATTATACCCAATAATTAATGAAAAAGATATTTTAGGAGGGATTTTTATGCCAGGTGATGGACAGGCTGACCCTATAGGAGTTACAAATCTTCTTGCAAAAGCAGCCAGAAAAGAAGGAGTGCAAATTTTTGAAAAAAATCCTGTGCAAAAAATATTGAAAAAAAATGGAAAAGTTTCTGGCGTAATAGTCAACGGCAAAACAATAAATTGTGAATATGTTGTCTTAGCAACGGGCATGTGGTCAAGACAAATAGGAGAAGATATGGGATTAAGTATACCATTATATCCAGCTGAGCATTTTTATATTATCACAGAGGGAATAGATCAACTCCCAAAGAACATTCCTGTCCTTAGAGATTTTGATGATAGCCTTTACCTTAAGGAAGATGCAGGAAAAATGTTAATTGGAATTTTTGAGGGAAAATCAATCCCAGCGTTTAATAAAACAAACAGAGTTCCTGATGATTTTTCTTATGGAGAATTTCCAGAGAACTTTGAACACTTTGAACCATATTTAAAAGCTGCTTTAAAAAGAGTTCCATTATTAGAAAAAGCTGGTATTAGAAAATTTTTTGCTGGTCCAGAGTCTTTTACACCAGACACGAATACTCTTTTAGGAGAGGTTCCAGGATTAAAAAATTTATTTGCTTGTTGTGGTCTAAACAGTATTGGAATAGGTAGTGGCGGAGGTGTTGGAAAAGTTACTGCTGAATGGCTTATGAATGGTTACATTAATGAAGATTTATTTATTTATGATATTAAAAGATTCCAAGGCTTTCACTCAAGAGTCGATTTTATTAAAGAAAGAATTACAGAAACATTAGGTGATTTATATGGTATGCATTGGCCATATAAACAGCACAAAACATCGAGAAATCAAAAGTTAACACCTTATTATAATGAACAAAAAAAAGCAGGAGCATGCTTTGGTGTATCAGGAGGATACGAAAGACCAATGTGGTTCGCGATTAATGATGAGAAACCAGAATTTAGATATAGTTACAATTATCAAAATTGGTACCCATCGGTTGAATACGAGACAAAGAATACGAAAGAAAACGTAGGTTTATTTGATTTAACGGCTTTCTCAAAATTTGAATTAAAAGGAGAAGGAGTTCACGACCAACTACAATCTTTATGCACTGCTAATATTAAAAATGAGAATGGTAGGACCACATACACACAAATGTTAAATAAAGATGGAGGAATAGAAACCGATTTAACTGTTGTATGCATAGGAAAAAATCATTTTAGAATAATTTCATCTGCCGCAAATAGAGAAAGAGATAAATTTCATATTTTAAAATATTTACCAAAAGAAATTGAATTTAAAGATACAACTGACGAAATGGCATGTTTTGGTTTATTTGGACCAAAAAGTAGGGATTTAATGTCAAAATTATCTAAAGATAATTTTTCTAATGAAAGTTTTAAATTTGGGACTGGAAAATTAATAAAAATAAATGAAAAAGCTGTATGGGCACAAAGACTTTCATATGTGGGCGAGTTAGGATGGGAGTTGTATATTAAAATGGAGAATTCTAAAGAGCTCTACAATTTTATTTTTTCTAATGGGAAAGATTTTAAAATTTCAAATTGTGGAGTTTTAGCAATGGATACAATGAGGATGGAAAGTGGTTTTTTACATTGGGGTCACGATATTTCGCCAGAGGAAAACCAATATGAAGCAAATCTAGGATTTGCAATAAGTTTTAAAAAAGAAATTGATTTCATCGGAAAAAAAGCCTTAATAAAGATTAAGAGAGATGATTTAAACAAAAAATTTGTTATGCTTTCTTTAATAAATAGTAAACCTGGGGAACCATTGTTATTGCACGATGAACCAATATATCTAGATGATAAAATTATTGGAAGAACAACCTCAGGAAATTATTCATTTAATTACAAAAAAAATTTATCATTTGGATATGTAAATACAGATTTGAAACTAGATGAGCTAAGTAAGAGAAAATTATATATAGAGGTTGAAAAAATAAAATATCAAGCCGCTATAGAATTAAATCCACTGAACAAAAATTTAAATTAAATTTTTACTTATTATAGAATTAAAAATTTTAGTACTAAATTTAGCTATAAGAAATCTATTATTGTTAAAAGTAGATATTATATCTCCACCTAATTGATTTGGGTGATAGAGTTTACGATCATCAATTAAAATTACTTTCATTTTTAAAAGTTTTTTAAGTTTTCTAACAACTGTAGCCCTTGGTATTCCTGTAAGTTCTGATATAGACATTGCATTAATACCTTCAGTATTTTTTATACCTAAAATTTTAAAAATATAATTTGTTTCACTTGTTTTTATCTTTCTTAAATTTATATCTTTGTTTATCCAACACTGACCAAACACATACCATGTTTCTATATCACCAAATATTTTTTTCCAATTAAGCAAAAAAGGTATTTGCATATCTAAAAAATAATTCCAAGAATAAGTAAAATTTTCTAATATATACTTTTCAATAATTTCTTTTTCAATTTTTTTATCTATTAATTTTTCTTTCGTAAGCAAGTGAGAAAAATCAGACAAAAATTTAGAAACATTTTTAATACTTTCTTCTGGTCTATGTCCTTTAAATCTTGATCTATCTATAACATTTTGTGCAATCAATTTTTTTTTATTTCTTTTAATTATATTTTCTTTTTCTAATTCTAGAATCTTTCGTCTTGCGGTTTCTTTTGAAATATTCAGTTCTTTCGATATTTCAATTACATTAAAATTTGCAATTTCAAATCTTTTTGATTTAAAATAAGTTTTATAGTCGTAAGAAATTAAATTTTGAGAGAAAAAATTAATTGTTTTTTTTACTAAATATAAAAATATTACATATTTTTCTAAATCATAAAAAGTATGATATGCCTTTCGCATCCATTGATTTTGAAAGCCAAACCAAGATTTTGTGACCTGATCATAGCTAGTAGATAAATATTCACTTATCTTTTCCTCTTCAACAAGCTTATGAAATTTAACATTTTGCAACATTTTAATATCAAAGACCAATCTATAACCCAAAATGGACAAAGTAAACTAAAACCCATTTTGAACATGCTTTTAATTGTTCAAGAAACTTTAACGTGGTTTAATAAAGCATGAGTGGGGAAAATTTAGCAAGAAATTTACATACTGAAACGAGCGAAGACGTCTCAAATGAAGTAGAAAGAATTCAATCTAAATTATCAAACAGAGTGGATATTAACGACTTAATGTCAAAAGTTAGAGAACAACAAAAAAAAGAAAGAAAAGAAAATTTAATATTCTTTTCACTTATTAGCTCTGTAATCTTGATAACTGGAATTATAGCTTCTTTCTAATAAATTTTAATTAGTAACAATCTACTTTGTAGATTCAGACCATTATAATTTTTATTTAAATTTTTTTAGGTATAAGGTTGAATGAAAATTATGCCCAAAGTTTTTAAAATAGGTATTGCAAAAAATAACGGTCAACCCATAAAAGAGATTGATTATATCAATTTAATTGCCGGAAAAGGGATTGTAGGTGATAGATTTTTCTGTGATGAAAACGAATCACGTTCACAATTAACTTTAATTGAGAAAGAAAAAATAGATATTTATAATGAAAAATTCAAATTGAATTTAGATTACTTAGATTTTAGAAGAAATATAATTACTCAAAATATAGAACTTAACTATTTTGTTAATAAGAAATTAAAGATTGGCGAAGCTGTTTTACTTGGAATTGATTTATGTAGACCATGTAGACATTTACAAGAATTGATAGGTCAAGAAAATGTTATAAAAGAATTTTTAAGATCTGGCGGTCTTAGATGTCAAATAATTAAATCAGGTAAAATCAAATTAAATGATAATCTACATTATTAGTAAACCTTATTAACTAATTCAGAAATAATTTTTATATGTTTTGGTTTAGTTTCACAACAACCACCTAAAATGGTCGATCCATTTTGTATCATCTTTTTTATAAATCTTTTAAAAATTTCATCTGTGATGTCTTTTCTTGTTCCAAGTATAATATTTGGGTTAATTCCTACTTCATCAAATTTAGCTTTATTAAAATCTTGAACTTTTAAAGGTTCTTCAAGCCCCCATAGATTAACTTTGAAACCAAATGGAATATTTAATTTTTTTATCTCATCATGTGATTTTTCAACTATTTCTGGAGAAACACATGCAACCACCAATCCAATCCATTTATTATTTATATTCTTTTTGACTACTTCAGTTATTGACTCACCAGATGGTAGTTTTCCGTCTTTTTTTATATGTAAGCCTACTAATATAAATTTATTAAATTTATTTAATATATTTAAAGCTATTTCCAATTCTTTACCACTTGAAATTACATCTAAGTAAAAAAAGTCTACATAAGAATTAATTATTTTTATTTGATCAAAAAAATTACTCTCAATTAATTTTTCGTCTCTTTTATCTGGGTTATAAGTATCATTTTGAGCTGGAATACTCCCGGCAATTAAAATATCTTTTTTTGATAATTCTTTTGCTTTCAATGCAAGCTCACATGCCTTTCTATTAGCAAATTCAAAAAAATTACTAACCTTATTTTGCTCAAATCTTACTTTTCTTGTTGTAAAAGTATTTGTTAGTATTATTTCCGCACCATTATTAATAAAAGATAAATGTGTATCTAAAATTAAATTATGATTTTTTTCGTCTAATAAAGCGCTTGATGACCAAAGAGTCCCCTTTGAAATTAAACCTCGTGAAAGTAATTCTTGACCCATTCCTCCATCAAATGTTCTTGGTTTTTTAAAAAAGTTTCTATCCATTTTCAAAAGATAATTTTAAAACCCATTCTAATTGCTACAAAAATAACAAGTGACGCTGTTATGAAAGCAAGTATCTTTGTTGGGAATATTTTGAGGTTAAGATAATTACCTATTTGTCCTCCAATCAATACTACTAAAAATAACGACCAATACTCTTGCATTTCATTTAACACATTGTTTTTTGTTATTTGCCCTAAAATACCTGATAATGAGTTTATTAAAATGAACAGTGAAGCGGTTGTCACTATATCTTTAGGTCTACCAGCTCTAAGTAAAAAAAGTATAGGGCTTAGAAATATACCGCCACCTATCCCGACAACTCCTGATATAAATCCTAAAAATCCACCAATAGAAATAGATATTATACCTGGAATTTTTCTTAGACTATCCTCACTGTCATCAAAAGATTTAAATTTTAACAAAAGCAGAAAACCTGCACATAATAAAACTAAAAATAGTAAAATCTCAAAAATCTCTTTATTTATAGATATAGACCCTCCAAAAAAAGCAAGTGGAACAGAACCAATCATATAAGGTAAAAGTAGTTTAAGGCTGTAGTTTCCTGCTCTTATGTAATTAAAACAATTTCCTGATACAACTATTATATTGCAAGTAAGGGCCAATATCGGAAATATAGAGTAGGGAATACCCCAAAGAAGAAGAAGTGCTAAGTAAGTAGAGCCTCCACCAAACCCGACACTTGAGTACAATATCGCGGTTACAAAAAATAAAATTGGTAATATAATCATTTTAAAATATATGAAAGTAAATATAGCACTTTTAACAGTAACAGATACTAGAAATATAAAGACTGATAAATCTGGCGGTATACTGGTTGAAAAAATAAAAAAAGCAAATCACAATCTAGTTGATAGAAAAATTTGTAAAGATAATAAAAAAGATATTAAAAAAATAATTAAAGATTGGATCAAAAAAAGAGATATTGACATTATCATTACAACAGGTGGAACCGGTTTAACAGGAAGAGATATAACGCCGGAGGCTTTGGAAGAAGTTGCTGATAAAAAGATCCCTGGCTTTGGTGAGATTTTTAGATATTACAGCTTAGAATCAGTTGGTACCTCTTCAATTCAATCTAGAGCTTGTGCTGTCTTAGCTAACGGAAAATATATTTTTGCATTACCAGGATCGTCAGGTGGCGTTAGTGATGCATGGGATAAGATTTTAGTTCATCAACTAAATATAAACAATAAACCCTGTAATTTTATTGAATTAATTCCAAGACTTAAAGAAAAATAAATTAGATTTATTTTTTATCTCTAGTAACAATAAATACTCCAATAGAACTAAGTAAAAATCCAAAAATATCAAAATAATTTAAAACTTCATCAAGAAAAATCCACGCTATAAAAGCTGAAGTTGCAGGGATCAAAAAAAATAACGAAACAGTCTTACTAGCTGAATTTTTCTTAATTAAGAACATTAAAATAGTAAATGCTCCAAATGACACTAAAATAATTTGATGACTCATTGCAAAAATAAACTCTGGAGAAAACTCAATATAGGGATCAACAATAAAAATAATTATTAAAAAATGAAAGAAAAACCCTCCTAAAGCTTGATACATATTATTTACAGGAAGAGATAAATCATTACTTAATTTTTTTTGCCATAAAGTAGCAAAGGTGATTGCAAATAAAGATATTAGAACTGAAATAATTCCAATAACAGGTATCTCTCTTCCAATATCAAAACCAAGCACCATTACAGCACCAGAAAATCCTAAACCAACACCAATCCATTGTTTAGTAGATATTTTTTCATTCAGAATTGGTCGAGCCAAAATACTTGTTAAAAGAGGATTAAGAGTAACTATCAAAGCTGCGATTCCAGTTGGAAGACCTTTTGAAATTGAAAAAAATACCCCCCCTAAATATAAACCATGAAATAATACACCACTAAAAAAAGAATTGATAATAATTCTTCTTTCGTAAATTATTTTATAGTTTTGATGTAAAGAAAAAATAAAAAAACCAGCTGTAACAATTAAAAATCTAAAGGCTAAAGCTGTAAATGGCTCACTAAAATCTGTTATAGGTTTCGTTGTAATAAATGCTGATGACCAAAGCAGGATGAAAAAAAAAGGAAAAAACTTTATCATTAAAAGAAAAATATTTATTTTTGATATTTTTCTTTCCACTCAGAATAAGGCATTTTATAAACGTGCTTTCTTGCATCGGGATCAGAAATTTCAATACCTTTCTTAGAAGCTTCCTCTCTGTACCATTTTGATAAACAGTTACGACAAAAACCTGCAAGATTCATTAGATCAATATTTTGTACATCTTTTCTATTATTAAGATGATTTAAAAGTCTTTCTAATACTGCTGATTGTAACTCATTTTTAATTTTTTCGTTCATAGTCTTTTTAGTTTTTTAAGATTGTTAAGTGTCCCATTTTTCTTTTTAATTTAATTTTTTTTTTCATATAGTCAAAGAAAAATTCATTATTATTAAATTTCTTTTTTCTATATTCAATGATTTCATCACCTAAAATATTTATCATTTGAGCGTTTGATATTTTTTTAAGACTAATTCTTTCTAGATTACATACGGCTCTTATATGATTTTCAAATTGACTTATATTAAAAGCATTGATTGTTAAATGTCCAGAATTATGGACTCTAGGGGCAATTTCATTAACATATAGTTCGTTATTGTCATCAATAAAAAATTCTACACACATAGTTCCAATATAGTCTAATTCTGTTGCAATATTTTTTGCCCACTCTTTTGATTTTTCCATAATATTATCATCAACAACAGCTGGTATCTTTGAATGCTTCAAAATTTGATCTTTATGTTCATTTTCAATTGGCTCATAAATTTCAAATTTATTTCCATGATATCTAGTTAAAACAACTGAGATTTCTTTTTTTAAATTGATAAATTTTTCTAGGATATATTTATTACTAAAATTTATCTTTAAGTTATTTATCTCATCTGTTTTATTAATTTTGTATTGGCCTTTTCCATCATATCCTAGAGTAGTAGTTTTCAATAATCCAGGTAATAAGGATTTATTTTTAATTATCTCCTCAGCATTATTTATCGAAACATAATTTGTTGTTTTAATTCCTAATTTATTAACGAAATTTTTTTCAAATAATCTATTTTGTAAAGTTTTATTTACAGTTGGATTTGGATATACTTTTTTAAATTTACTAAGATAATCTAAAGTTTTAAAAGGTATATTTTCAAATTCAAAAGTAATAATTTCTACTTTTTCAATAAATTTTTCCAAATTTTTTTTATCCTCATAATTTCCATAAATAAATTCATCAGATAACTCTCTTGCTGGTGCATCTTTATCATCACAATAAATAATAGTTTTTATGTTAATTTTTTTTGCTGCTTGAGCCAACATACTGCCTAATTGACCACCGCCTAAGATACCTAGTGCAAGTTTTGACATTTAAATTATTTGGGTTTTTTCTTTACTGACTTTGTTTGTTTTTCACGAAATCTATTTAAATTTTTTTTCACATTTTTGTCATATATAGATATTATTGAGGCTGCTGTTAAAGCAGCATTAATTGCTCCGTCATCTCCTATTGCAAATGTTGCTACAGGCACTCCTTTTGGCATTTGAACTATGGATAGAAGGCTGTCCAATCCCTTTAGTTTTTTACTTTCAATTGGAACACCTAAAACGGGTAATGATGTCATCGCAGAGATCATACCAGGCAGATGCGCCGAACCTCCTGCTCCAGCTATAATTACTCCAACATTATTTTTTTCTAAATTTTTAGCAAATTCATACATTCTCTTCGGAGTCCTATGTGCAGAAATTATTCTAGTTTCAAATTTGATCTTTAATTTTTTTAACACATTTTGACACAGTTTCATTGTTTTAAAGTCAGATTGACTACCCATTACTATTGTTACTATTTTTGAATTAAATTTTGACATTAGGTGTTTAATTTTTAATCACCTAAACATTTATTTCAAATTAGAGGTTAAAATTCAATAAAATTCTAGAATTTATGTGACTTATTGATATTCTGCTAATAAACATATCTTTATGAATTTTAAAATAGATAATTTACAGTACTGCAATTGGTCCAGAAAAATATTTGAAATAAACAGGGAAGCTGGCCTTGATGCAGTTCATGCAACTATTGTTTATCACGAGGATTTCACTGAATTACAACAAGTTTTAAAACAATGGGATAAACTTTTAAAAGAAAATTCAGATCTTATATTTTTAGGGAAAGACTTCAAAGATATTGAAAAAGCAAAGTCAAACAATAAAACTGCAATTTTTTTTGGATTTCAAAATTGTTCACCAATTGAAGACGATATAAATTTAATCCATAAGGTTCATTCTCTTGGGTGTAGATTTATGCAGCTTACATACAACAATCAATCATTGCTCGCTACTGGTTGTTATGAAAAAATTGACAGTGGAGTTACAAATTTTGGAAGAGAAGCAATTAAAGAAATGAATAACATTGGCATTGTAATTGATATGTCGCATTCTGGAGAGAAAAGCACTTTAGATGCAATAGATTTGAGTGAAAAACCTATTGCTATAACTCATGCAAATCCATCATTTTGGTACAAAGCTCTAAGAAACAAATCCTCAGATTTACTTAAAACTTTATCGAATAGTAATGGAATGTTGGGTTTATCTCTTTATGCACATCATCTTAAAGAAGGAACAAATTGTAAGCTAGACAGTTTTTGTGAAATGGTCGCTAAAACTGCTGACATAATGGGAGTAAAAAATTTGGGGATTGGATCAGATTTATGTTTAGAGCAACCTGATAGCGTTGTCGAATGGATGAGAAATGGAACATGGGCAAAAAAAAAAAATTATGGAGAGGGATCTCAAAAAAAACCAGGATTTCCAAAACAACCTGATTGGTTTTTAGATGCTAGAGGATTTAAGAATTTAGAAAATGGATTAAAAAAGATTGGTTTTAACGAGGATGAAGTAAGCGGTATTTTAGGAAATAATTGGTATAATTTTTATAAAGGAATAAATTAATGAAAGTAAATCTTAGAAGCCCCAATGAAATAATGAAACTCTCAAGACTTGGTTCTTTTCATCAATCAAAATTATCTTTCTTAAGAAGTTTTTTAAAAGAATTTAAAGATTGGACTTATAAAAGAGATATGTTTGAGCTCAATGAATTTGGATTTGGTACAGCAGTATATTCTTTTAAGAAAAAAAATAGAGTTTATTCTCTAATCTGTTACGCAAACGAACTTACCGAAAGTGAGAGGTCAGATAGAGTTATAGCAACTAAATGGGATGCAGCATTTACTCTTCATGACGGAACACCCTCAAAAAAAGATATAGATAGATTAAGAAACGAGGTTCCAAAGCAAGAAGTAGGAAGACTTTCTTATAAAGAACTCACATTATCTAGAGCAAATAGATCAGTTAGAATTTTCAATCATGTAGTTGATAGTCTTAGCGAAGGTTTTCAACCAGATACTGAAAAACTTTCAAAAGTTGGATATTTGTATAGAACAACAGCAGTATATGGATCTGGAAAGTTTGGTTTAGCAGATAGATTTAGAATTCAAGATCGTAGTGAAATTTGTGGACCTTTTAGATTAGAGATGATGCTTGTTTATTTAGTCAGACAATTTACTTTTGATCAAGTAAATCATATTGCAAAAAATAAAAACCCAAAAAAGGCTGTGGCATTAGATCAGAAAATTTGTAGAAATCTTGGTATTGGAAATTCAACAGGTTTAGGCATGGCACCTTTTATTGTAAATCATCCAACTCTTTTAAATAATTGGATTTTTTCAAGAGAAACTGCTTTAAAAAAAATTAGAGAAATCAAGAGAGTAAATAAAGATGATGAAGATTTATTTAAAGATTGTTTAAAAAAATCTCTAAAAAATATTTTTTTCTGGAATACTGATAGCGAATATCAAAAAAATAAAATTAACAATCTTACAAATGATCTTAATAAATTTATTAATTATCTTAATAATAATTTTGATTTCTCAATCGATTTTGCTTTTAACGAAATATATATTTGGCTAGAAAAAAATGTTGGCGAAGAGTGTTTAGAATACGTCGTATCAATGATGATGGAACCATATGACAATATAATTCATCCATTAATAAAAGAAATGAGCTCAGATGAAGAAAAACATTTCACTATACCAACATCTAGAACTGTTTCTGATTTGAGACAAATCCTAGAGACAAAATATAGTCAAATACTAAAAATTGATTTTGATAAAAAAGAGAATAATCACAATTTTTGGTTTATATCAAAAAATAAAGAAGAACCAAGATTAGCTAGTAGATTTTTTGAAAATGGATCTGAACTTGAACAACCTTTAGCAATTGCTAGAGATATAAAAATACTTTACGAAAAGTTATCAAATGTAAAAAATAGTTTAACTTTGGACAGATTTTTAATAAACAATAATGATTTAAGACATGTTGTTAGAAGAGCATTTATTGTAGAAAAATTTCCTTTTTCTGAAATTCAAGATAATACCATCGGTAAGTCCTTAATGCCAATAGACATGTTGAGATTAAAATTATCTTTTTTTGGAGCTCTTAAATTTGATCCAAGATCTGATAAATGGTTAAGAATTAATATGTTTCAAGGCGCCCCATTACCCAATCAATTAAAAAATTATGATGATTACTGGGTTTATAACTACTTAAATTAGATGAAGTCATTTAGTGAAATAGACACAACATCAAAAAGAGCTACGAAGGCAGCTGGATATCCATGGGGAATTGCGGAAGAAATAGGTAAAAATATTAGGTTATTAGAATTTTTTGGTTTGCCGGGAATTAAAAACTTAGTTTATTTCTTTAAAAAAAAAAAGACTGAACAGTTTGAAAATTTAAGTCTTATAAACAAAGAAAACAAAAACAGTAAATTTCAATTTTGCCCTATAATTTTAGGCACTAATTTTCTTGATCAAATTAAATCTTTAGAAAATTTTGAGGAAATATATATTTATAATGTTGCTTATCCATTGTTATTTCTTCCTTTTGTGAGTCGTGCATCAGAACAAGTAGGAAAGCGATTATTGCTTAAAATTGATGAAAGTGAATATGTCTTAAGTTTTAATAAAAAAATTTTAACAAATTCCTTTAATAATAAGATAATTGAAAATGGAAGTAATGTTAAAATAACTATTTTAAATAATAAAGATAATTTTTCAAATGATGAATGGAAAGAATTATATAAAATTTCAGAAGAAACATTTGTTGAAGAAAGTGAAAGTTTAAAAAATATTGGTGCGGGTGCTGGATTAACTGATAACGATTAATTATCAATAATTTTTGTCATATAACATGAATCTTTATCTTCTTTATAATCCGCAAAGGGTCCACACTTTTCAAACCCACACTTTTTAAACAATTTTCTAGCAGGATCAAAAAAAACTCCAGCACCTGTTTCTAAACTTATTTTCTTTATTTTTAGTTTTTTAGCTTCAAATATTAAATGTTCAATGACTTTTCTTCCATAATCTTTTTTTCTATAAGGATCTGAAATTCTAATTGATTTTAATTCACCATGATTTTTTTCTAAAAACTTTAAAGCTCCACAACCTATTAGATTTCCATCTTCCCACAAACTCCAGAATTTTATAAAATCTTTTTTTAATCCCTCGATATCTAAAACATGACAACTATTAGCAGGTGAGACAGACCTCAACTCCTCAAAGTGCTTTAATAAAAGCTTATTTACATAGGGATTTTCAAAATTTCCTTCAACAGATTTAATACTCATTTTATTTTAATATATCTTCTAATTTACTTACTTGACCAATTTTAAATATAATTGCATCTTCTTTATGAAAACCATTAATTTCTGCATTTTTTTTAAATCTGATAGGTGGTTCCATAATTGGTTCTAATGATAACACGAAGGTTCCCCAGTGCATACCGAGTACTTTCTTACTCTTTAAATCTTTTGCAGCCATTAGAGCTTCTTCAGGAGAAGTATGATAAATTGACTTATTAAACATAGGTCTAAAATCGTAAGCTCCAATGTTAATTATAGTTAGATCAATAGGGCCATATTTTTCACCTAATTCTTTATAAATATTACCGTAACCAGTATCACATGCAAAAAATATCTTTTTTCCATTATATTCTATTAAGAAACTGCCCCATAAAGTTTTGTTAGTATCAGTCAAAGATCTTTTTGACCAATGAACTGCTGGAAGAAAAGTAATTTTAAGATTTTTAAAAGTTACCTCATCATACCAATCAAGTTCATCAACATCTTTGAATTGATGTTTTTTAAAATATTTACTCAGTTTCAAAGGCACTAATACTTTGTTAGTTTTAAAAGGGAAATTTCTTATTGTTTGCATATCTTGATGGTCATAATGATTGTGAGTTAATAAAAATAAATCTGTCTGAGGAATATCTTTTAAAGGAAGCGCTGGCTTCACATATCTTTTTGGACCAAAAAACAAAGGGCCTGCATTATTTGAAAAAACAGGATCAGTGATAATTGTGGTATTACCTAATTTTAAAATAAAAGTTGCATGACCAATCCATGCAATATAATCATCATTTTTAAGATCTTGTATATCTGAAATTACCTTATCTTTCTCAATTATATGGTTTTTTGGAACTGTCATATCCAACTTTTTTTTTTCTTTATTAAAAGTTCTATAAGACCATTTTATTGTTTCAGATCTTTCTGGTGATCCTTTTGGATTTTGAAATTTTCCACTTGGTAGATGATGATAAGGTTTTTCCATAGATAATGATTGTGAGTTATAGCTTAATGAAAATAAGAATAAAATTATTAAGTTTAATCTATTAAGTGTTTGTTTTATCAAAGTTTAATTCAATTTATTTTTACTATCTTAAAATATTAATGTATGTTCATCTTATAATTATGAAGTTAACGGGGTCTTATCAGATAAAATTAGAAAAACAAAAAGTTTGGGATGCGCTAAATAATCCTGAAATTCTTCAAAAATCCATTCCAGGATGTGAAGAGTTTATAAAAAATTCTGATAATGAATTTTCTGCTACTGCAACAAATAAAATAGGTCCTTTTAATGCAACCTTTTCTGGAGAAATAAAGCTTAAAGATATTGATGCCCCTAATAGTTACACAATTGAAGGCTCAGGTAATTCTCCAGTAGGTTTTGCATCAGGATCTGCTAGCGTTAAATTAACAGATAAAGATGGTGGTACAAATTTATCTTATGAAGTTGAAGCTAATGTTGGTGGCAAGATTGCCCAAGTAGGATCAAGACTTATAGATATGACTGCAAAAAAAATGGCAGATATTTTTTTTGGTAAATTTTCAGAATTAATTTCTGGTGAAAAAATTTCACGTGAAAACACTTTAAAACCAGTAAGTGAAAATATTCCTGAAAAAAAAATTGGCACTAAATATAGTAGTAAAGTTTTGTATTATACCGCAGGCATAGTTTTAATATTAATTGCAGGTTATTTAATCTATTAATTTCACACGTTAAACTAGAATCTTTTATTTAAATTAAGTTGTTTCATCAAAATTATTATGATTTAATAATTTAGTTTTAAAGAAAAGGGGATATGTGCAAAAAGTTTCTTTAGAAGTAAATGGTAAAAAAATTACCAAAGAAGTATCAGATAATACTCTTTTAGCAGTATTATTGAGGGACCATCTTAACTTAACAGGAACACATGTAGGATGCGATACAAGCCAATGTGGAGCATGCGTTGTCCACGTTGATGGAAAATCTTTAAAAAGTTGTACAGCTCTAGCAATTGACGTTAATGGCTCAAAAATTACGACAATAGAGGGACTTGCAACCAACGGAAAAATGCATCCAATGCAAGATGCGTTTAAAAAAATGCATGGATTACAATGTGGTTTTTGTACTCCAGGTATGGTTATGAGTGCTGTAGACCTATTAAAAAATAATAAAAATCCATCAGATAAAGAAATTAGAGATTGGCTTGAAGGCAACATCTGTCGTTGTACAGGCTATCATAATATTGTTAAGGCAGTGAAAGAAGCTGCCTCAAAAATGTGAGGAAAAAGGAAGTTATATGGCAAGTTTAGTCGGATCAAGAGTTGAGAGAAAAGAGGATAAAAAATTTCTAACTGGTAAGGGCAGATATACTGCAGATATAAACTTAGTAAATCAGACTCACGCAATTTTTGTTAGATCTCCTCATGCGAGAGCACAAATTAAAAAAATTGATATTTCAAAAGCATCAAAAGCCCCTGGAGTAGTAGCTATTTTAACAGGGCAAGATTTGGCTAATGATAAAATAGGGGGATTAATAGCTGGTTGGAAAATAGTAAGCGAAGATGGCTCAGATATGAAAGTGCCACCACATCCAGCTTTAGCTACAGATACAGTAAATTATGTTGGTGACCATATAGCAGTTGTAATAGCTGAAACTTTGGAGGAAGCAAAAGATGCAGCAGAGATGGTTAAAGTTGATTACAAAGTTTTAAAAGCAGTTGTTGAAACGGAAAGTGCGATGGATTCTGATGTGATACACAAAGATATACCAAAAAATCTTTGCTATGATTGGTTACTTGGCGATAGAAACAAAACTAAAGAAGCCTTTGATAATGCAGATAAAATTATCAAAATTGATTTAAGAAATAATAGATTAATTCCAAATGCCATGGAACCTAGAGCTGCAGTTGGAGACTTTAATCCATCTACTGAAGAGATAACTTTATATACTGCCAATCAAAATCCACATTTAACTAGACTTGTAATTTCTGCATTTAATGCAGTTGCGCCAGAACATAAATTTAGAGTAGTAGCTCCAGATGTTGGAGGAGGTTTTGGATCAAAAATTTATCCATATTCAGAGGATGTTGTAATTTCATGGGCATCAAAAAAAATTCAAAGACCAGTGAAATGGGTCGCCCAAAGAACAGAATCATTTTTGTCAGATTGTCATGGCAGAGATCACATTACTCATGCAGAATTAGCTGTTAAATCTGATGGAAAAGTAGTGGGGCTTAAAGTTGATACAATTGCAAATTTAGGTGGATATGCGAGTTTGTTTGCAACTGTAACACCAACATATCTTTATGGGCCACTAGTACTAGGCTTATATGATATTCCAGCAGCTTATTGTAACGTAAAAGCGGTTTATACAAATACAGCTCCAGTAGATGCTTATAGAGGCGCAGGAAGACCAGAAGCAACTTATATGATTGAAAGATTAATGTCGAAGGCCGCTATGGAACTGGGCATGGATCAAGCAGAATTTAGAAGAAAAAATTTTATAAAAAAATTTCCTCACCAGCAGGCGTTAGTTCATAATATTGATTCAGGTGATTATGATGCTCATTTAGATAAAGCTCTTGAAATTGCAGATTATAAAGGTTTTGCAAAAAGAAAATCAGATTCTGAAGCGAAAGGAAAATTAAGAGGAATAGGTTTTTCAACATATATAGAAGCGTGTGGTATAGCCCCATCTGCTGCAGTGATGTCTCTAGGTGCAGGCGTTGGTTTATGGGAGTCAGCTGAGGTGAGATTTAATCCGACGGGCAACGTAACAGTTTTCACAGGAGCACACAGTCATGGCCAAGGTCATGATACAGTTTTTGCTCAGATTGTTGGAGATAAATTAGGAGTTCCATTAGAAAATGTTGAAGTTGTTCATGGAGATACAGATAAAGGACCTTTTGGCATGGGAACTTACGGCTCAAGGTCTTTAGCAGTGGGGGGTTCAGCAATAGATAAAGCTTGTGATAAAATTATATCAAAAGGAAAAAGAGTTGCAGCGAAGATGCTTGAAGTAAGTGAAAACGAAGTAGATTTCAAAAATGGGGAGTTCATAGTATCAAAATCCAATAAAAAGAAAACAATTGGCGAAATAGCTTTTGCTTGTTATCTACCAGGTCAATATGGAGAAATAAAATCTCCTTTGCCAGAAGGTGACGAACCTGGATTAAAAGAAACAGCTTTTTATGATCCTATAAATTTTTCATTTCCAGCTGGAACTCATATTTGTGAAGTAGAAATCGACCCAGAAACAGGGGAGACAAAACTTGATAAATACACCGCAGTTGATGATTTCGGCACAATAATGAATCCTATGATTGTAGAAGGGCAAGTTCATGGAGGTGTAGCTCAAGGTGTAGGACAAGCTTTATATGAAAATGCGCATTATGATGAAACTGGACAACTAGTAACAGCATCTTACATGGATTATACAATGCCTAGAGCTGATAACTTCCCAGAGCTTAAAATCGATTATACATGTACACCAGCAACATCAAATCCTCTAGGTGCTAAAGGATGTGGAGAAGCTGGAGCAATAGCAGCACCACCAGCAGTTATGAACGCAGTGGTAGATGCACTAGGAACAGATATATCGATGCCTGCTACGGCAGAAAAAGTTTGGAAGGCATGTAACGAAACAAAAAAATCAAACGCAAGAGCAGCTTAAATTTAAAATGAAAACATTTAATTATCACTCAGCAAAAGATGTAAAAGAGGCGACCAAACTAGCTTCTACAAACTCTGTATTTTTAGCAGGTGGCATGACAACAATCCCATCAATGAAATTAGGATTAGCAAGCTACAAAGACGTAATTGATATTAAAAATATAAAAAAATTAAATGGTATTAAAATAAGTGGTAAAACAATTAGAATAGGAGCAACAACCAAACATTCTGATGTTGCAAATTCAAAAGAAGTAAAAAAGGCTCTACCATCATTAGCATCTTTAGCTGAGGGTATTGGAGATCCAGCAGTAAGAAACAGAGGCACAATTGGTGGTTCAATTGCAAATAACGATCCTGCAGCAGATTATCCATCTGCGTGTTTAGCTCTCAATGCAATAATACATACTGATAGAAGAAAAATAAATGCTGAAAATTTTTTCAAGGGAATGTTTGAAACTTGTCTAAAAACTGGAGAAGTTATAGAAGCTGTTGAGTTTGAAATACCTCAAAAATCTTCATATAAAAAATATCCAAATCCAGCTTCAAGGTACGCAATTGCAGGGGTGTATGTAGCAAAACATAAATCAGGAGTAAATGTTGCAGTTACAGGGGCAAAATCCTGTGTTTACAACGATAAAGAATTGTCTGATACACTTAATAAAAACTTTTCGTCATCTTCAATTACGAATATTAAAATATCTTCAAAAGAAATGAATTCTGATATTCATGCATCTTCAGAATACAGAGCAAGTTTAGTTCGCACGCTTGCTAAACGTGCTGTTGAAGCTTGTTAATATTAAAATAGCATTATAATCTAAAAAGAATGAAAAACTCTTTCGATGAAAAGATTCTTGAGGAAGCTAGTGATTGGATCAAAACTAATCAAAAAGTAGTTTTGGCAACAGTGATTCAAACATGGGGTTCATCTCCTAGACAAATTGGGAGTAGAATGATTGTAAATCAAAATGGAGATTTTTCTGGATCAGTATCTGGCGGGTGCGTTGAGTCTGCGGTAGTTAGAGAATGCATTGACTTAATTAAAAATGATAATCAATTTAAAAAAATTGAATTTAAAGTCTCAAATGAAAGCGCTTGGGAAGTTGGTCTAGCATGCGGTGGTGAAATTGCAATTTTTTTAGAACAAGTGATCTGATGAAAATAAAAGTTTTAAACGAAATAATTACAAAAAAAATTAACAAAACTGAATTTGCTTTAGTAACTAATCTTAAAAATAGTGAGAGTGAAATTTTTGTTCTTGGAGAACCTTTAAGCAAGGAATTTGAAAATTATAAAATTCAAATTGAACGTTTTTTTAAATCTAAAAAAAACGGGATAGTAGAAAATACTGATATTTTTATCGAAACTTATATTAGACCAATAAAAGTTGTAATTATTGGTGCAGTTCATATAGCTCAATATTTAGTCGATTTTGCAAAAAGTTTAAATTTTGAAATTTATATAGTTGATCCTAGGGGATATTTTGCAACATCACAAAGATTTCCAGAATTAAGAATAATTAATAAATGGCCTGATGAAGCCTTAAAAGAAATCCAGACTGACGAAAATACCGCTCTAATTGCTTTGACCCACGACCCAAAAATAGATGATCCAGCGTTACAACATGCTTTAAAAAAAAATTTTTATTATATTGGCGCTCTGGG
>CEUZ01252336.1_pt1 | contig 21421 bp, 23 predicted proteins | sample 361511 | NCBI WGS metagenome assembly CEUZ01 (sample SAMEA2622822, study PRJEB7988) | marine metagenome | biome: marine biome (ENVO:00000447); feature: surface water layer (ENVO:00002042); material: "saline water (ENVO:00002010), including plankton (ENVO:xxxxxxxx)" | depth 5 m
GACTTCCTTGGCTTTTCGCTGCTGATCCCGCCTGTGCGCGGCCTGCTTCGTGGCTTGATCAAACGTCACACAAACTGGGAAGACGCGGCATCGCAATCGCAACCCCGCTCACAATCGCGCCCGCAAAATGGCGATATCATTGACGCGGAATATGAGCGCATTGACGAAAACGAACGTTAAAAATCATCCGCCGAAAAAAAAGTGAAATTATTTGCGTTTTGGTCTTGCAATCCGAATAAAAGTCGATATATTCACGCTTACCTTTTCTGCCCACAAGGTGTTTATTTAACCTTGTACATGCGAGTGTAGCTCAGGGGTAGAGCACAACCTTGCCAAGGTTGGGGTCGAGGGTTCGAATCCCTTCACTCGCTCCACTTTCCAAGTGGTCTCAAAAAATTCCCCACCATATCCCCACAAAAACCATATTAAAATCAGCCTAAGTCCGCTCTTATATATACGCGCTTTCTTCTGGGGGCGAGGGAAGAAAAAAGGCGGGGTCACAAATATAACACCAAGCGCCTCTACGTTACGCGCAATTTTTCAAACGTAACAGCAATAACCTCATTATCCTTGACATTTACAAATAAATGACGTACGTTTAGGTTATAGTTTTTCGCAGCGCCAAGCGTTTTAGAAGAGCACTCGAAAAGCCAGTATCCTGATCATAAGGATACTCACAGCATCAAAATTTCCTATTAACGATGACAGAACTTCAAGCTAAGGCTTCACGTCTTTGCACGCTTACCCTGTCACTAACATGACGGAGAGAATTGATGCAGGACAACACTGACAAACTTCTCAATGATAAACAGGTCGCCAAACTTATCAGTTTGTCGCCACAATGGGTAAGATCGCAACGCCACAAGCGTAAAAACGGTCTTAATCACACGCTTACAATTAAGCCTGTAATGATCGGCAAATCGCCAAGATACAGGCAAAGCGATGTTTATTCTTGGCTGGCTGACTTGCCATTAGGATAAGCCCCATTGATCAAAAAACAGGGTGGGACTGAGACAAATAACTCAGCCCCTTCCTACTACCACCCCTTACAGGTCACTTTCATGAGAAAAGGTACCTTAGAGACCGTCCAGTGCATTCTGGGTGAGGCGGTGATAGTGAAACAAACTAAAGCGTCTCTGCAGAGCGCCCCTTCTTTTTGGAGGGCTATTGCATGTACGGAATCCAGTTTGGTAAAATTAGAATTAAGAGTTTAAAACATAGCTTCTGAATGTAACGAGATAAGACAAAGCCGCCTTTAATTCGGCTCGCCTGTATAAAGATAGACACTGGGAACATGACCGGAAAGTCTCACCGAAGCAAAGAACACAGGAAAAAAGGACTGATGCACTGCCTTAAAGGAGGCAACGTCAGGCGCATAAAAGGTTGTTTCTGGTAGCCTCTATGCGCGCACAACCTTAGTTGTAACCGTGTATTCGGATACTGAATCGATGGACAGGGAAACTCGGACACCGCCCTCTGCCGTTATAGATTCAACCAGAAAAGCTTATTCAGGCTCCATCAGTGATGTATGATTTACTCAGAAGCTCGTCCCCCTTGTAGCAGACACCTATAAGTACCTTCATGTGTACCCGTAGGAGTATGTTACAGGGGGGATAATTCTTTTCTCACCATAGTGATATAGGTCTATCGTCTTAGAGACTTCCTAAGGAAAAGCTTAGGAGTTACCCCCGCGCTACGCCCAAAGAGCGCTTAAAAGTGTATCAAAAAGCACGTCACAAGCTTCACATTACGATACATTATGTTTTGTTTGTTTATAATAATTATTCATTAAAAGCAATTACTTAAAGAGGCACATTAGGTGTCACTCCAGATTTACACCCTATACACTCAAGGAAACCCCTAGACATTATGTTAGTTGCATATCTTAGCCCACTGTCCGTTCACACAAGCATAACGGCAAGGCGCTATCGCTAATGGCGGTAAAGACAAAGCACCACATGAATTATCATTCAGGCTATTACTGTAAGTATTGCTGGGTTGATTGCGTAAAGATTGCCCAAGAGCATTCAGCTTGCGTGAAAATTCTTTCTGCTGCTGCATCGCTTCAGCTTGTTTTTGCTGATAAGCCGCTTTAAAGCTTTTTAAATACTGAGCCTCAGCTAAATCATAGGCAGCTTGCAGCCCTTCCTTTGAAAGATTTCCTTTGGAGTACTCAACAGTGACTTTTCTGTAAGTTGCCATCTTAGTTAATAACAATTCAGGCATAACAGCTGCGGGTAGCATTTCTTGACGCACAAGCCCTTCAATACAGTTGTACGCTGTCATAATATCTTTACGTGGTGGTATTGTGTTATCGCTTACATCCTGTCCGCACTCGGTCAATGCTCGCTTTTTGATCTTCAAGCTCGCGCTTTGTTCAGCAGATAGTCTGTGTTTCATTTTGTTATTGAATTGGTGTGCTGGACCACAAGAAGCCAGCGTAAAGGCGGATAAAATGATCGTGAATAACGCAGTTGTAGTATTGTGTTGCATGTCGTATCTCCCAGTAAAAATTACCAGTGGCTCACTCTGGTAACTGGGTGTTAGTAACCGTATCGAAAGAAAACGGCGTGAAGCTTTTAGGCATGCGCCTTGGACATAGCACCACCACCCAGTCATAGCTGAGAGGTGACACATTTCTGGCAGTGTCTAGAATGCCACTTTCGATTTGAGGTTACTAAGCCCCAGAACAATGAACCGACTGTTCCGCCGCCGATACTACAAAATTTAACAGATTAGCGCAAGATTAAGATCCACACAGGAAAGAAACATCAACTACACCAAGAGAAAAGCAACACACACCTTGTCATTGATTAGCCAATACAGAATTAAGCAATCCAACCAAATTCTTTGAGCGCGTTATAGGCAATACTTATCTGCCTCTCAGTGAACTTCTTTTTTCTATCATTCCAAGCGTATGTCTGGGAAACGGCGTCGCTTAATGATTCTGCTCCATTCTTTGCAACCACCCAATGAACTGTAGCTAACAATTCCAACCCATCAGGCGTCTCAAAACCATCTACTAGAGAGCACACCCTTTGTAGACTTCTTTGAACATTTACATCTTCAGCAAGAAACAGCTTGGCATCTTCATAGGCTCCCGGAACCAAGCTAATCTGTTTCCTAGGATTATCACCACCATCAAGATAACCAGAGACAAAATGCCCCTCAACAACATTCATAACATGCCGCAGATTTTCAGCGTACGGCCCATACTTTGCCTTTGTATACTGAAGCCTCAATGGCATACCAGCTTCTTGTAAAAAATACATCAGTTTATGAATTTCAAGCAAGGACACATAAGGATCCAACAGCCCATCTAAATACCTTTTCATTAACTCCACCAAAGCCGCACGCCCCTTTGTCATGGACGGCACTTCACTGGAAGAAGGAGACACAGACACAACAGATTGCATCGGCTCGTACACCAGAACCTTGACATCACCTAAATCCGACAAATGCTTTTCAATCAATCGCCTGACATCTTGCCAATTTAATCCACCTAAACCACTACCTAAAGGTGGAATAGAAATCGATTTAATTCCTAGCGAAACAATTTCATCTTTCAACGCCCGCAAGCCTAGCTCAACATCCTCTAAACGGCTTTTCCCGCGCCAATGGCGTTTCGTTGGAAAGTTAATTATATAACGGGGACTTGTTAATGTATTCATATCATACACAAACATCTTACCAGGCACCAAATCCTTTTGCTCACAGCAGATAGCGTAAGCTTTAAAGTTATCTGGAAACGCTTTTTTGAATTGTAAAGCAATACCACGCCCCATAACCCCAACGCAATTCACAGTATTAACTAAAGCCTCACTACTGGATTTTAGCAGATTTCCTTGTGTATATTCTATCATGACAATGCTTTCGTACGAACTGGTACTACTTAATAATACCATTTTTTTAAAATTTCAACAACTGGCTTCCAGCTAGCTGTGTGCAAAATTCTAGTAACTTCCTGATGCTGAGTTTGTGAAAAAACTCCAATTCGACTAACTAGGCTCCACGGAAACCCACCCTCCACAAGAAACTCGACCTGCTTATCGTCTTTACAAGATTGCCACGACGTAGCTCCAACAGCGCTCCAGTTAATACGATGCAAATCTGCCCGATTATTATAATCATCAAAAAAACTTGAACCCGCATTACCTGACGTAAAAACCCAGCGCTTATTATTTTGCTCCGCCCATTCAATCGCCCTGTACAAATCAGCCTCTAAATGCACAATCGGCTCTTGCCCTCCAGCATAAGCAAGATCAGGATTATTCTGACGCGAAATAAGGAACAACATGATAGAACGCGGACAAAAATAGAATGGCACACATTGACCTACACACAAATCAGGATAACTATTTAAAGGCTTCACCAGCCTACGACTCTTTATTCTCCCTATTCCAATAGTAGAACCCACCCCCGACTGATTAATCATAACCGAGTCCGACAGCAAACCACCAGATTGAATAATCGAGCTAAGTCGATCCCAGTGAACAATATGGTATATCTTTGGTTGAGCCGGTATAGTCATATAACCCCTTATTCTAAACAAGAAATAACTTAACTATATTAACCTCACCTAAGCAAAGAAAAAATGCGACACCCCTATTCGCTTTTACACACATCCATTAACAGCACCAGCAATAGCAGCCTCAATCTTGCCAGAAGCTTCAATAACACCAGCCTCGGTCATTGCAGCATAGTGTCGTTGCAACATGTCTGTATTGCTGTGACCAAGGCCTTTGGCGACCGTGTTTAAATCAACACCAGAAAGCACAGCGTAAGTTGCATTCGTTGATCGCAAATCCTGAATACGAACATCTACAAGCCCAGCACTTTTTCTAGCAGATTGCCAGCGCCTAATCAGTGTCTTCAAAGACACCTGAAAGACACGCGCATCACTATCATCCCGCTCACTTCTTAAGCGTTCCAAGGAGGCCTCAACTGTTTTACTGCAGTGAATCGTTCTGATTTTCTGTGTTTTACCCGTAGGGAACCTCAAAAAGGTACCGTTAGGCGTGCTTATAACGTGCGACCACTTCAAGCCCATCATCTCACCGCGCCTCAAGCCCATATGCACAGCAATTATCACGTATTCAGGCAGCCAATAGGCTTCTTCTTGAGCGCAAGTTAACAATCGCGCTAACTCTTCACCCGTTAAATAGCGCGGCTCTGCCTCAGGCACTTTAATTCCATCGGCATTATCACAAGGATTAACAGCTATGTGCTCGGCTTTCTTCGCGTCATTCAAAAGAGATTGCAAAACAACCCTTTGACGCTTAACGGTGGCTGGAGCGCATTTCGCCAGCTGCTGGCCTTGCCATCTATTAACGTCACCCGCTGATATTGTATCTAACGGCTTATGCCCGAATACCTGAAGCAGGTGATTGTCGACAATGCCTTTTGTTGTTTCATAGCCCCTGTGTTGTGCCCTTTTAACATCAAGCCACTCCGCCACATATTCCGAAAACAAAGGCGCTTGCACATCCTCTAGTGGCTCCCCCTTGTCCGCCTTAGCCTGATAGCTTGCGCGCATATCTTCAAGCTCAGCCCAGCTAAAAGATTCAAGGCTACCCGCCTTAATCTCCACACTATCACCAGCTTTATAATACTTACCCTTATAAAGCCCGCCATGTGGCAACCTGATCTTTATCCACGCAGTGTCACCCCGCATGCCACGAAACACACCAAGCCCATGCAGGTACTTAGCCCGCTTAGCCATACTTCTAGGCGGAATAGATTCCAAAAAACGATCAAAGGCCGCATAGCGTCCCTGCTTAGATACTGGCTTCTTTACTGTCTTGGTCATTGCTTAACTCCATCGGCACCCCCTTGCAAAACATTAAAGTGGGGAATACAGTGGGGATAAGATATCACAGTGGGGATTTCATGTCATTCAAATTCCCCATCAAGTCCCCACTCGTAACGAAATAAAACAGATAAAAACAACTAAAACTAATAAAACAAAGGGATTTAAAGAATACAGAAAAACAAAGCACAGCAATAACCTTTGTGAAAACATATAACCATGTCACTAACCTTGCCAAGGTTGGGGTCGAGGGTTCGAATCCCTTCACTCGCTCCATTTTCTCTAAACGACTGTATCTTACAACTGCGCAAAAAAGCGCGGGATCAGTTGTTTATCCAATCCCGCGCATCTTTGATTTTACGTTTTAAAAGCGATTACATTTCGCGTACGCTTTGCAAGAAGTCCTCAACGCGCATTTGCAGGTCTTCTGACTTTTCTGAGAGTTCTCCTGCCACTGACAACATCTCGCTAGAGGCTTCTCCTGATCTGTATATACTAAATTTCATTTATTATCTCATTTTAGTATAGCAGACTTTTCAGAGTTCTCATACGTCCTTTTAGACACCAAGACATAAGTATATGTTACGCTAACCAGCATAGATCGTATTTAAGACAATTTTTATGGAATAAACTCAACGCAAAAGATGTTGCGTTACCTCAGTGTCGAGGGGACAAAGACATTTTGTGTTTCTAAATTATGCTCGGCCATGTCAGATTTGATTTCTTTGATGCGGTCGAACATGTACAGCATTTGTGAACGCGTTACCTCATCAAGCAACTGACGGTTGTCGTCCAGCACTTTGGCTACGTCTTGATATTGCTGAAAGGTCATAAAATCAGGTTGATCATATTCTTCGGCCAGATCATTCGGCAAAAAGGCCTCGACATCATCTTTGCGAACCGGCAAAGGCAATACGTCAGACCACTCCCACTCGCCCGTTTTGTGATGGATCAGGCTCACCTCGCCGCGCGTTCCTACCAAAATCGGTTCGTTGAGCACATCAAAACCATTGATAAATTCACTCGCTTTTTGCCAGTCACCAACGCTTTTGTTAAATTCATCTGATATTAGCTTTGCCACAATAATCACCCTTATCTATTGATATTGTGACCCCATTGTGGCGACAAAGATTTAAAAATCCGTTAATCCAAGCAAGACTGCAAACAACGCACTATAAAAGAACTGTGCACTTATGGCAGATCCAGATCGTTTGACTGCGGCGTCGCAGGAGGCTTACGCTCGACCTCAGGCGCACGATAATGATCCAAAAAGCCTTCATACGGCGGTGCAGGCGTAAGTGTCACTTCTTTACTGCCAAAAACACTTGAGGCACGCTTTAGCAAACAGGGCTGATCAAATTCATGTCCACCGTTGTAAGTCGCATAAAAGGGTGAGCTTCCCACAAAAGATTTCTTAAAGTTCTCTGCATCTAAGTAACGCTCAAAGGTTATAAACACACTGGCAACGCCGTTAATTTCTTGTCGTCCGTCGCTGTGCGTTTTACGCATCAATCCATCATGCTCGTCCCAGTGAAAGTTTGATTGCGCGTTTTCACCTATCCATAGGTAAACATCGTCCAAGTAACCATTCAAATCTGGATAAATTTCTTTTTTGGGAATATCAAGCCGAAAATGGTAATCATTAAATTGCTTACCTACCATCTCTAAGGGCAACTCATTATCAGCAATAGCGCCAAGGCGCTTATCATACTGTAACAATGCAAAGGGCGTTAACCCGTATGGCTTTGGCTGCTCATAATCGAAGACACGTGACACCGCTTTTCCCTGCTTTATTATTCGTTGGTCGCATCTTTTAACATAACACACTGCAGACTGCAAGTTTTACGTCGCAGCATGTTTTCTTTGTCTTGTATTTTTGAAGGAGAACGCGCTAATCCTTGATCATATCGGCGTAGAATTCTTCACCGATTGCGATTTTGTCACGGCCATTATGCTCGCGCCAATCGTTCGTATCACGCAGCGAGAAAATACAGCCGCAATATTCTTGCTTATAGAACTCTTCGCGTTTAGCGATTTCATACATGCGGTTTGCACCGCCGCCTTTGCGCCAGTTATACGTCCAGTATTCAACGCCGTCATAATGCCCCGCCGCGCGCGTGCCTGCATTATTGATTTGATCCATGTTCTTCCAGCGCGAAATGCCGAGTGAGCTGGTGATTGTTTTAAATCCGTTTTCATAGGCATATAAGGCCGTGCGCTCAAAACGCATGTCAAAACACATCGTGCAACGCACGCCGCGCTCGGGCTCGTGCTCCATGCCTTTGGCGCGCGCAAACCAGTTTTGCACATCATAATCCGCATCCACGAAATCAATGCCAAGCTTTTCACAAAAACGGATATTTTCATTTTTGCGGATTTCGTATTCTTTTTTCGGATGAATATTCGGGTTATAGAAAAACAAGGTCAGGTCAATGCCGCTTTCGACCATGCGTTCCATTAAGTCACCCGAACAAGGCGCGCAACAACTGTGCAGCAATACCTTTTTATCGCCTGTTGGTGGCTCAAGCGGGGGGAGCATATTTTTCTGTTTACGTGCCATCAGTGCATCCTTTCGCGATATACATAGCATCACCATAACTGAAAAAGCGATATTTTTCTGCGATGGCTTGCTCATAAGCGCGCAACATATTCTCGCGCCCCGCTAAGGCGCTGACCAGCATCAGTAATGTTGTCCGCGGGAAATGAAAGTTTGTAATTAACGCATCCATACAGCCAAATTCATAGCCAGGCGCAATAAAGATATCGGTTTCACCAGTAAATGGTTGCAGCCCCCCTTCTTCACGGTTCCACGCAGTTTCAATGCAGCGCACGCTGGTTGTGCCCACCGCGATAATGCGACCGCCTGCCCGCTTGGCTGCGTTCACCGTATCACAGACATCTTGTGGGACTTCGATATATTCGCTGTGCATTTGGTGGTCGCGCGGATCTTCATCGTCAAGCGTGCGCAAAGGCTGAAACGTTCCTGCCCCCACATGCAGCGTCACAAACGCCGTTTTTACGCCCTTGGCGCGCAACTGATCCAGCAGATCATCCGTAAAGTGCAGCCCCGCCGTTGGCGCTGCCACAGACGCAGCCTTATCATCGGCGGCATAAACAGTTTGGTAACGCGAACTATCCAGTGGTTTGGTTTGGCGCTCAATATAAGGCGGCAAGGGGATATCGCCGATATCCTCCATAATTTCATACCAGTTTTTGTCGCCTTCGGGCTGAAGAATGAAAAACGGCCCATCGCGCCCCAGAACGCGGCATGGCGTCCGGTCGGACAGATAAATGATACTGCCTGCCTTGGCTACGTTACCTGTTTTAACATGTGCAACGGCCTTAAAGGGCTCTAAAACGCGTTCGATCAAGATATGAGCGCGGCCACCTGTATCGCGATGACCATGCAAACGCGCGGGGATAACCTTACTGTTATTAAATACCAAGACGTCGCCCGCATTGACGAGGCCAAGAATATCACTAAATTGTTTATGAGCAGTTACCCCGTCATCAGGGTTCAAACACAGTAAACGGCTTGCCGTACGATCCTGTAACGGTTCGTAGGCGATCAGATCTTCTGGCAGCGCGTAATCAAAGTCTTTGGTTTTCATGGTGGTTATGGGTAAACTATAAATTGACGGGTAAGTAAAGGGTTTTCCATGCAGGTGATGCGCACAGTTTTGTTTTTATGCTTTTCATTCATAACGTTAAGCCCTCTTTCCTCGCATGCACAAAATGCACAAACGCATCTCACATCAAAGATACCGCAATATTTTTCGGTCGGTCAGTCCCTTAAACAGATGTCTTTTACGACCATTCAAGGCGATGATTTCAACACATCCGACCTTAGCGAGCCTGTCGTTATGGTTCATTACTGGGCGTCATGGTGTCCACCATGCGTCATGGAGTTTCCGCTCTTGTTAAAAACACTGCGCGAAATGAACGGTCAGGTTGCCATGATTGCGGTTTCACTGGACTATAAGGCCGACGCGATGCAGCGTTATATCAGCAAACTTGGAGCGGATGACCTGCCCATTTATTGGGTTCACGATGCCAAATACGACCTGAGCGCACGCTTCTACCGCATTAAAGGCACGCCTGAAACGGTCTTTCTTAACAAAGAGCGCACCGTCATCAAGCATATCAATGACGGATATGAATGGGGCACGACCGAGAGCTGGAAAGAGTTGACCTCTATGGTTGCGGGTTCTATATAAGCACACAGACTACATTCACAAGACAGACACGGGATACATCATCTATCATGGCAAATCTTATTTTCTTTTCTGGCAGCAACAGCAGCCATTCTATTAACGCAAAACTGGCGCAGCAAGCCGCCCGCGTAGCAAAAGAAAAAGGTGCCAACGTCAAAGTCATTAGCCTCGCGGATTATCCCTTGCCGCTTTATGATCCTGACCAGCAGGAACATGATGGCTTTCCTAAGGCCGCCTATGACCTGAAAAAAGTGTTACAAGACGCAGACGGCGTGTTTATCGCCTCACCAGAATATAATGGCAGCTTCACGCCCGTTTTAAAAAATGCCATTGATTGGGTTTCACGTATCCGCGAAGAAGGCGAGCCAATGCTTCCTGCTTTTACAGGCAAAGTCTATGCGATTGGCGCGGCATCGCCTGGCGCGATGGGCGGTATGCGCGGCCTTGTAATGCTGCGGATGTTATTGGGCAATATCGGAATTAACGTGGTGCCCTCGCAAATTGCACTTGGCGGCGCGAATGATGCCTTTAACGATGATGGCAGCCTTGCAAATGACATGCACGCGACATTTTTAAATAACACCATTGATGACCTTATCCGCTTTGCTAAGGCGGGATAAGACACATAAATCAAATGCATAAAGAAATGGCGACGCCCCAATTAAGAAGGCATCGCCATTTTATTATCTCTTTTTTCAGCTAAGCGCCGATTACCACGCCATAACGGCCTTAGCGAATTTCATCTTTCACCTGCGCGTAGGCCAGCATCGTAAAGACACCTGTGCCGCCCAGAATATTCCCAAGACCTGCCGCAGTGATATATGCAACAGTATCACCCAATGATGACGCGCCGCTCAGCAACAAGAAGAAGGCCTCGAACGAGCCTGCCACAACGTGCGAATAATCGCCTAGCGAGATCAAAAAGATCATCATCGTGACAAGCAAAAATTCAGACCCCTTCGCACTTGGCATCATCCACACCAAGACCGCGATCAAAAATCCAGCAGGAATACCGGCCAAAAAGATATCTAAAAAGCTATGCTCCACCGCGTGTTTAGAAATATTCGTCAGAGCCTCAAGGTAGGCTGGCTCTGGATGCTGAAGATACAAAATCATCAATGCCACTGACATTGTGCCTGCCATATTCGTTGCAAAAACAACGCCCCAAAGTTTCAGCGTACGCACAATGTTGCGGGCGCTCCACTTATCAAGCAATGGCAAGATTACTGTAATTGTGTTTTCTGTAAAAAGTTGCAAACGCCCCATAATCACGATCAAAAAGCCAACGACATACCCCATCTTTTTCAGGAGCGTCCACGCTTGTTCTTCAGGCAGGTAATGATGCAAATGCGCCATCGTCAAAACAGAAAAGCAAATACAAATGCCCGCGGCATAGCCCGACCAAGCAAGAGAAGAGAGAGGGCGAGAGAGTTCTTCGACCCCTTCGCGGGAAATAATTTCATAAATTGTTTGAGAAGCCAGACGAGTCTTTTTCTGAACTTGCTTTTCCATGTCATCCATATAGTTAGTGCGCCTTATTTAAGATCAAATTCAATCCATAGTTTCCTTGCAGACGCCTGATTATGCAACCCCTAAAATGGCATTTCTGGCCAAAAAGCCTTGAGCGCCTCAATTAAGCGCTTGTTTGAAAATGGCTTTGAGATAAAGTTTTTCTCACGCACGTCATAGCTTTGCGCTAATTGTTGCTCATCATAACCAGATGTATAAAGCACCTGACATTCTGGGCGCACTTGCGTTAAAATATGATCAACCAGATCAAAGCTATCGACGCCTTCTTCGATAAACATATCAACAAACAGCAAATCAATCGCGCCGTTTTGATCGTTCACTGCGCTAAGGGCCTCGTGCGCCGTCGAGGCCGTTAACACTTTAAACCCTAACCGCGAAAATGACTGAGACGCCATATCGCGCATTAAATATTGATCATCAATAATCAAAACCGTTTTGCCGCTGTCGTCACACTGGATAGATTCTTGTTTTTGATCCGCGTAATTGACTTTGATATCCTGCGGGCAGGCTGGCAAATATATTTTAAATGTCGTGCCATTGCCTATTTCACTGTACACATGAATATAGCCGCCAATCTGATTAACGCAGCCGTAAACAACGCTCATCCCCAGGCCGGTTCCCGCACCTGCCGGCTTTGTTGTGTAAAAAGGCTCGAACAAGTGCTCCTGCACGTCCTCGCTCATCCCTTCTCCCGTATCAGACACAGTAACGCACACATACTCACCCTCAACGACTTCGGGGCTGAGGAATTTATAGTTACGATCTAACGTTACTGACTGCGTTGATATATGCAGATGCCCTCCATACGGCATTGCATCTGACGCATTAACAGCCATATTCAGCAAGGCACTTTCAAATTGCCCTACATCCAATCGCACCGCTGGCAATTTAGCCTGTAAATCAAAGGCGACGCGCACGGTATCTCTGACAGACAGGACGATAAGATCCTTAATCTGGTCAACAAATTCACTGATTTCAATATTGGTCAACGCGCCTTCTTGCGGCGCTGTGGTTTGCGGGCGCGCAAACATCATCAGCCTTGATATTTGCGATGCTCCGCGATGAACGGCGGATTCAATTGTATCCAGATGCAAGTTTACATTTTCATTTTCAGCAACGTTGGCTGGAAGGCCGCGCTTTAGTAAACGCAAACTCCCCGAGACAACCCCTAGCAAATTGTTAAAGTTATGGGCAACTGTGCTGGTGATAACGCCGATAGCCTCCATCTTTTGAGCTTGGATCAGACGTTGCTCGGCTACTTTGCGATATGTCACATCCCGAATAATATAGCAGTTAAGAATATCTCCCTCGGCGGAAGGTACTTCACTGACAGACACAGCCACATCACTGTTGCGCCCGTCTTGATGCAGCGCCTTAACCAAATACTCGGCCACAGAAAAATCGACCATCGTCGCGAAATCAGGCAGCAAGGCTTTCAAATTAAGGTCTCGCACCTGACTGCGCTCATATCCGAAAATTTTCTCAGATGATGCGCTGTAGTAATATATTTTCCCTGCTTTATCTGCGGTAATGATACCGTCGCTAACGTGCTCTAGCACAGCGTGCAAAAGCTTTGTTGCATCATGCTTATTAGGCATATTTGTTTTAGTCCCCACTAAAATTTACAAGGACAACTATAAGCACACTCGCCTTTTACGTGCAATAAATTGCTTATATACACCCAAAAAAGTGGTTGATCATACAAAAGTATGTTTATTTAAGAGGTCTAATAAGAAGCTATTTCGCTGGACGGCGGCGCACGACAAGGTGAACAATCAAGCCTAACGACAACACCAAGCCTGCAATGTAAGGAAAGGAACGCCCCGCATTCCACACCACAGCCAATACAGAGACATCGCCTGTATCTGTCCGCATAAAGGATGACTGAAACAGGGTATAGCCCTTGTAACGCAGAGGTTCGTTCATTTTGACCAAGCTTTCCCACGCGCCATTTTCATCCTTAATTCGCACTTTGGACTGATACGATTTGGCAAGTTGCGTCCCCGGATGAGTCGTACGGGTAAAATCAAGCAGTTCAATTTCAAAGGGCAATGCACGCTTTTGCTTTTGGTAAATAAAGCGGTAACTGCTTTGCCCGATATCGACTTGCGGCCAGTTTGGTACATCCTCCAAGCTTGCATATACACCTTGCTCGTGCCCTTGACGATCATACAGCGCAAAGACAACGCCGCCCACGTTGCTTTCGTTTTCACGTTGAAGCGGCGCATCTGTCAGGCGCATAAATTGCGCCATCCCATTATAGACGCTGTCATCATTCGGCCCGATGGCACGCTTTTCAATTTTACAGTGACGGCACGCCTCTTTAATGCGGATTATAAACGGCAATTCAGGATCAGATACGCTTTGCCCTGCCTGAAAATCATTTGGATTATACTGCGCAAGTGATACGCCATTTTCATCACGGATAATAAATTCGCGCGCGTGATAATCTGTAACATAGGCCTTATTATCGCCTTGCATCAAATCGACAAAGCCTTCGCGGCTGAACAATGCTGTGATCAGACCACCCAAAAGCAACATCATCACAGCAATATGCGTGATAATAATGCCGCTGTTGCGCAGCGTCCACGGGCTTTTAAAAATCAATTTGCCAGCCAAGTTTACAAACATCACAGCCAGCACCACAGGAAAACCTGGCAAAGGCAAAAAGCCAAGCCAGACAATGAGTGATGAGAAAAAGATATGAGTGGCCTCATACAGGCCAACGTATTTTTGTGCAATCGTCCCCGCACAAAGGTAAATCATAACAAAAGGCAAAGTGAAGTGCAGCAACACCGGCCCCGATATAAAATCGACCAGTGCCTTTTTGTTGATCCGTTCTTGCAACATGATTGAGAGTTACCAGCCTTATGCGGCGCGCATTTCTGTCATCATCCAGGCATCATAACCGCCTGCCATACTTTTGACATCGGCGTAGCCTTGCGATTTTAAAATATGCAGCGCCTGCATGCTGCGCACGCCAGCCTTGCAATATAAAATCAACGGCGCATCTTTTTTCAGCGTATCTGGACGAAAGCCTTGCACCATCAATGTTAATGGAAAGTGGTCTGCGCCTTGAATATGCCCCGCGTCCCATTCATCCAACCCGCGGACATCCAATAATTGAATATCGCTATTTTGCGCAAGCATTGCGCGCGCTTCATCGGGTGTAACTTCATCGCTTGTTGTTGTGCGCTTGAGGTTCAGCATGGCTTCTTCCTTTATATTTATCTGCGCTCGGTCTTGTGAGCACGCCCTGCATTTAGGCTCTTTCACTAAAGACGTCAATGTTTTTCTGAAACTTGCAACATCGATCTGACATAATCTACCCCAAAGTGGTGGCAGGTCAGGATGATCCACAATTATTTTCATAACCTCCATCGCTTGCAGCGTTCCCACCTCACCCGCGACGGCGCCAATAACCCCTGCCTCGGCGCAGTTCATAACCTTTTCAGTAGGCGGATGCGGAAATAAGCAGCGATAACACGGCGCATCATCTTGGCGCGGATCAAAGGATGCTAGTTGCCCGGCAAAGCCTAAAATCGATCCGTATACCCAAGGCGTTTGCGTTTTAGCGGCCGCATCATTAATCAAAAATTTTGTCATGAAATTATCGGTCGCATCAACGATAACATCATATTGCGCGAACAGGTCTTCGGCATTATCTGCGCTTAGGCGGGCGGTATAAACATTGACATGCACATCCTTGTTACGTGCCAACAGTTGTTCACGCGCGACCTCGGCCTTGCTGCGGCCGACATCACATTCACGGTACAGCACTTGGCGCTGCAAATTGGAGAGATCAACCTCATCATTATCAATAATGCCGATCGTTCCTACCCCTGCCGCAGCCAGATATAAGAGCACAGGACACCCCAAGCCGCCCGCCCCAACGCACAAGACGCGCGCGGACAATAGGCGCTTTTGCCCTGCCTCGCCAATTTCTGGCAAGACCGTTTGACGTTGATAACGTGCAAGTGGATCAACCATATTTCCCATGCGATTAAGATGCTCTTTTTTTTATAAAAATCAAGTAAAACTGTTGCTTGATCTTCCTGCAGCGCAGCACTACATTTGTAAGATATATAGTTCTTAAAACTTACAATAAGGCCCTCACATGACACTTTCACCCGATCGATATAGCAGCATCACCATCATACTTCACTGGATTATGGGATTTGCCTTCATTGCCATGCTCGCAAGCGGCCTTGTTATGGAGTATGTCGATCTTGATCGCGCGGTTAAATTTCCGCTATATCAACTGCATAAATCTGTTGGCGTCTTATTGATAGCCGCCTTTGTGTTAAGACTTGCTGCGCGTCTTTTTGCCCCAACGCCGGCCTTACCAGACACACTGCCACCTTTGGAGAAGACACTTGCCAAACTAGGCCACTTTGCCCTTTATGGCTTAATGCTTGCCATGCCGATGAGTGGCTGGATCATGTCTTCGGCAAGCTCATCAGGGTTACCTATCATGGTCTTTGACCTATTTGAATGGCCTTTAATTCCTGATCTTTCTGGCAACAAAGAGATCGGTGGCCTTGCCAGAGAAGCCCATACAATTCTAGCCTTTACATTGATCGGCGTTTTAGTGACGCATGTCGGCGCCGTGATCAAGCATGCCGTTGTTGAAAAAACAAACCTTTTAACCCGCATGTGGTGGAGCTAACCCCGATGAAGATCCTACCTTCACTTACCATTGCTTCCCTACTGTTTTTCAGTGCGCCCTCGTTTGCCGAAGTCTATGATATTGACTACAGCAAAAGCACCCTTACATTTTCAGGCAATCAAGCAGGCAAAGACTTTACAGGCCATTTCAATACATGGAGCGCATCAATAGACTTTGCGCCAGATGCCCTTGCCGACAGCCATATTAGCGCAACATTTGATACCGCCAGCGCAAAAACTGGCGATCCTATGCTTGATAGCGCAATGCCTAAGGCCGACTGGTTCCATTCCAAGTCCTTTCCACAGGCAACCTTCACATCGCAAAGCATCACCGCAAACGATGATGGCAGTTACACAATGACAGGCCTTTTGCGCATTCGCGACCAAGAACGCCCCGTTACCATTCCGTTTACATTAAGCGACCTTAGCGCCGCGCCCGTGAACGCCAAAGCCTCTTTTACTATCGATCGTACAGCTTATGGCATTGGCATGGATTCAGATCCCTCTGGCGAATGGGTCGACAAAAGCATCACAATCACGTTAGATTTAACTGCAAATACGCAATAAACATTTCCGCACATATAAAAATCAATGTCACAAAAACACATCATTTTGGGCGTCAGCCTTCTTATTATCCTTAGCGGCGTTGGCTATATTTTCCTTGGTGCACTCCCCGTAGAGGAGTCTGCCACACCTACGCCAACAACAGTCGCCCCAACAGAAACAAAACCCCCTACCCAACAACAAGGCGCAGCAGGCACAACAAGCACAAGCCCCGACGCCGCCAATGACATTGATCTATCACAAGCTTTTGAAGACACACTCAACACATTGGTAGCTGATATCCAAAAGCGCACAATTACTTATATCAACCAGCGCCAAGCCCTATCGCGCGCGATGACTCCCAACACAATTGCCGCAGCAAAAGACCTGACCCAGCATTTTATGACTGTGCAACGCCTCAGCGCAGAGCAACGAACAACGATTGATGATATTTTGCTCAGCTTTGAAAATACAAACGCAGATATTGAAAGCCTTTTGTTCAAAAATGTTCCAAGCGAAGAACAACGTGCCGAGCTAATGCAAAACTGGCAAAATATGAGAAAAACATATGTCAGCCCGTATTTTGACTTCTTCGAGATTGAAGAACAAATCATCACTGCTCAACTTAATCTTATGAATCTCTACACTCAACAAGAGAGCATCACTTACAATGAAGCTGCAGATCGCATTACCGTGCCAAACCCTCAAGCACAGGCTCAAGCCAACGCATTACGTGCAGTCATTCATGATTTTCAAAGAGAACAAGTCAACATGATCCGCTAAGGGATAGATATTCAAAGACGCACTTCTTTAAGCTTCTGCCTTCCACTTTGCATCCGCACCAAGATACAGCGCGACCGCCTCGTCTTTCAGCCATGCCTGCGCGAGGGCGTCACCCTTCAGCCATGCATCCCACCATGCCAATGAAACATGTTTAATAATATCTTCGTGACGATCACGCATCGGATTGGCGGCCAGTGCGCCGCGCGTACCGTTATACACCATATGATCGCCGCCCTCTTTAATCAGCAAGGCCTTTACATCAGCCTTTTCCGTGAGATCATACACCTTAAAGCGCTCGGTATAGGGCATATTATTCACCGGTGAGGAATCCTCTGTGCCCGTCATATGCAGAAGCGGCGTTTTAATCGTCGCATAAATATTCGCGCCCTGATTTTCTCCATCCGCGCCGCCCGACAAATGGCTTGTGCCCGGAACGGGACTGTATGTAATGCCCGATGTGATGCGCGGATCATATAAACTAATCAATGCGCCATCTTCGTCTGGTGTTAGCTGCCCCGCGGCAACTTGCGTTGTAATCGCGCCGAAAGAATGACCGCTCATACCGATTGCCGACCAATCCACAATAGCGCCAAGATCTGGGTTTTGCGCACACCAATCTGGCAACGCATCCAAAACAAAAGGAATATCACGATAACGATTAAGCGTTGTTGTACGGCTTACGTGAGCTTTTTTCAAAATCTCCCAAGGGTGGCCGGGTTTGCCCTCCCACAGCGAACTATCCGTCCCTGTATGAGTGAGATGCACAAGGATATATCCAAAGCTTGCCACGTAACGCGCCAAAAAACCCGCCCCATCGCGTGAACCGCCATAGCCATGTGACCATAAAATAACAGGAAAGCGGCGTTGATCCGCATCTGCGCCCGCAGGGTAATAGACTTTAAACGGAACAGTGCGCGGCGTTCCATCATCATTTACGCGCGCGGCATCTGTTATTTCGCCGCGTTTCAGCAAAACCTTATACGCGCCCTGATCTTGGGCTACATCATCACGCCAAAGCATTATTTTTTCCGGAATTGATCCAAGGATACGACTTGGCCGCTTTCATCGCCGCCGCCGCCAGAACCGTCATCATCTGGGCCATCGCCATCGTCTTCCAGCTCATCCAGCATTTTCAAGTCTGCATCAGCCAATGCATTATCGACAGGCTGGAACTGGAGCGCAAAATTCACAGATGGATCAGCAAAGATACTAATGGCCGCCAAAGGCACTTCCAGTTTTTCAGGTACATTATTAAACGACAGTGATACGACAAGACGCTCATCGTTCACATCAAGATCACTGAACTGATATTGCAATACGATTGTCATCTCACCAGGGTAACGCTCACGCAAATAATCTGGAATTTTGACGCCAGGATAATCGGTCAAAAATGTGATATAGAAATGATGATCGCCGCTTAGGCCATGCTCGATAACTTCTTCGACTGCACTGCGCACAACGCCGCGCAAAGCGGTTTCGACCATTTTGTCATATCTTAGAACATCATCTTCTTCGTCTGTCATGTGTGATCCGATTTTAAGTTTAGTAGAGTGATTCGTTAACCTTACAGTATTAGATGTCGCAGATATTACCCTTCGAAATCAAGGGGCATTTCATTTTTATCCCACTAAACAATGGATATAATTCAATCAACCACGCGGGCGAGCTTGTTTTTACAAATATTGCATGATTGAATACGGTCACCATCATTTAAAGGCTTTTTTATCCGCACATGAACACTCAATCATCTCGCATTACAATCACTACAATTTTATTACTATGCCTTATTCCCTTAGTCGCAGCCATAGCGCCGCGCGGTCTTGCATTTATCGCACCGATCACTGGCCTGATTGCTTTTATGGGATACACGCTGCGCGATTACAAAATGCCCCTTCCTTCTCGTAACAGTATCTGCGCCTTATGCACTGCACTCGCCCTAATGAGCGCCAGTGTTCTATGGGGACACGATGCTGATGCCATCACTTGGAAATACCCGGTCAAAACAGCGCCTTTATTCCTTGGCATCGCATTGCTTGCAGGTGTCATCGCGCACTATCGCGACGAAATCGCGCCGCGCCTGTGCACTGCATTGATGTCAACATGTTTGATCGGCGCGGTTTTAGTCACAATCAACCTTTACGGTGACAGCGCCATTTATCGCGCAATTCACCCAGAAGATATTTACCTTAAAAACCTTTCACACCTTAATCGCAGCGTTGTTGCGACGGTCTTATTATGCGCCTTATCCCTTTTCATGTTCACGGGGCAACGCGCACATGGCGCATCAAACAAGGCGCAACGCATATTGGCGTGGGCGATTGGATTTGCCCTGATCCCGATCATCATCAAAACAGACAGCCAATCTGCACAACTTGCTACAGTTGCCGGCGTTTTATGCGCGGTTATCATTCCTTACTCATACAATAAATTTTGGCTTATCCCTGCAGCAACGATCACAGCACTCCTCCTTAGCGCCCCTTTCATTGCGCAGCATTTATTTGCCTATATTGCCTCATCTGTTGAGGGGATGGCGTGGCTAAAAGATGGATACGCCGCGGCGCGCATGGAAATCTGGGACTTTGTGTCACGCCGCGCCCTTGATCGCCCATGGTTAGGACACGGCATCGAAGCCACGCGCAGCATTAAAGATTTTGATATTGCACATGTCTATCACATTGAAAACGGCGTACTGCACCCCCATAACTTTGCCATCCAAACATGGATTGAGTTTGGCCTTTTGGGCGCCACCCTTTTCAGCCTTATCCTTACATTGTGCCTACGCGGCATCTGGCGCGGCGCAAGCATCAATGGACGCCGCGCGCAATTTACATTATTTGCGATGACCTTGATCATGGCCGCTATTTCATACGGCATGTGGCAAGGGTGGTGGATTGGCCTGCTTGGATTTATTTTTGCTGGCGCGCAAGTCTTCTATCCCGAAATGGATGCGCGCAGTGATGTGATTAAATCCGATAAGTCATCTGGCAGCGCCGCATCATACTGATGCTCCTCCCCCGTAATGGGATGAATAAAGCGTATGGCGCGCGCATGCAGCGCCTGACGCGGAAAGTTCAGCGCTGCATTCACTACGCCCATGTCACAGCCCGCTTGTTTAAGCTTACTTTGCACGGCCGTGGGTTGTGGCCCATAAAGTGGATCACCAATCAACGGATTGCCCAGCGCATTCATATGCACACGAATTTGGTGCGTGCGACCACTTTCCAGTTTACATGACACTAGCGAGCATGCCTCGCCAAAGGTTTCTTGCACGTGATAGAAGGTTTTGGCCGCCTTCCCGTTCTTCACATTCATTGCCATTTTCTGACGATTGCGCGGGTCGCGCCCGATTGATCCTTCAACGTACCCCTTAATTGGGATAGGCACCTTTAAGACCAGCGCCGTATATAACCGCGAGAGCGAACGATCTTGCAACTGATCTGCAAGCCCCTGATGCGCGCGGTCATGTTTTGCGACAACCATCAGGCCCGTTGTATCCTTATCCAAACGGTGAACAATTCCTGGACGCAATACGCCGCCAATGCCCGACAGGCTATCGCGGCAATGATAAAGAAGCGCGTTAACAAGCGTTCCATCATGGTTGCCTGCGCCAGGATGGACGACCATGCCTGCGGGTTTATTGATGACCAGCATATCGTCATCTTCATAAACGATGTCCAGATCAATCTTTTCGGGCTGCGGCGTACTTTCAATTGGCGGGGGTTCTTGCAAAATAACGGCATCGCCTGGTTGAATTTTCGCCGATGGATTAGTGCACACCGCGCCATTGACCTGCACATTGCCTTGCTGGATCAGCGCCTGCAGGCGCGCGCGCGAATAATCTTGCGCACAGTGGCTGAGCGCCTTATCAAGCCGC
>CEUZ01038176.1_pt1 | contig 21386 bp, 21 predicted proteins | sample 361511 | NCBI WGS metagenome assembly CEUZ01 (sample SAMEA2622822, study PRJEB7988) | marine metagenome | biome: marine biome (ENVO:00000447); feature: surface water layer (ENVO:00002042); material: "saline water (ENVO:00002010), including plankton (ENVO:xxxxxxxx)" | depth 5 m
GATAAATACACCTGATTGATCAAGTAAATTTTTGACTCCTTTTAAAAAATCTCCCATTTTATTTGAATGAGCAAATACATTGGTAGTGGTTATAATTTTTGCTTTACCTTCTTTTTTTTTTACCATATTTGAAGATTTTAAATTAAAAAAATCTTTATGAGATTTTATGCCAATTTCTCTTTGAAACTTTATTGTATCTGTGGGTTCTACTCCAAGGACATTTCTTTTACCTAAACTTCTAAACTGATTTAATAAAGTACCATCATTTGAACCAATATCCACAATCAAATCATCTTTATTTAATTTGTATAAACTAGCAATTTTTTTTGCAAGATCTAGCTGATTTTCAACAACTGTTTTTGATATCCCAGGTCTATAATGATAATTTTTATTATATAATTTTTCATCTCCAACAATATAATTATTTTGTAATAGCCTACATGGTTTACAAAAAAAGATTTTAATTGGATAAAAAATAATTTTATCATTTTTATTTTTTTCAAATTTTAAATCATCCGCTAATGGTTGATGTCCCAAGTCTATCACAGGTACTATATTTTTATTATTGCAAATTTGACAATAATCTATAAACCCAGTATTGAAATTATGTTTAATTTTCATGATATCAAATAAAAAACTTTTTTTTGTTTTAATTATATTATCATTGATAATTGTAAACACTTTTTTTTATTTTAAATCTAGATTGTATATTTCAACTTATATTATTGATCCATTAAGTGTTGAAGATATTCAAACACATTACAAAGGACATGCTTATGAAATTAATAATGTTTTTAGTGAATATGATATTCAAGATCCTTTTGATATTAGTCAATTTTTAGTATTGAGTGAACAAATATTTTCTAACATAGTTCGATTTCTTCAAAATAATAAAAGTTATAAATATGTATATGAAAAAAAATACAAACTTAGTGATAAAGAAAAAAATAAACTATTTAAAGTGGCTAATAATATTAGTTTAGAAGGTGCTTATTTTTTAAATCCGCGATTTTTAAACAAAGTAAAACTAAAATTATATTATAACGATGAAAAAGATGAAGAAATACTATTTAAATATTTTAAATTTATAATTGAACAGGAACTTTTTAAAGCACAAGAGAGGAAACATTCTTTTAGTCTTAGTCCAAGCACAACAAATAAGATATCTGAAGTTAATAATAATTTGATTAAATTACATAATTTTACTGAGTTCGTTTTATTTGGATTACACAGCGATGGAAAACATATTTTTGAAAATCTTGTTACGTTGTATGGAAGACAAGACGCAGAATCTCTATCAAACATTTATGGAAATTTTGACCTTACCCTTAGAAAAGAATTATCGTTATTTATTTATGTTCAGCAGGTACGAGAAATTATTAATAGATTTGCTAGTAAAAAAAATTTTTATGAAGATGAAATAGTTAAACTTAAATATTATCTTAATCAACTTTTTAAAGAAATGGAATTAAAACATAAAGTTAAATTGAATTATTATTTTTATCATCATTTTAATGATTTCAAAGTTCTAATTGAAACCGAATCTTTTTATAAAGATTTTTCATTAGCTTGGAAATATAATCTTGCAAGCGACATAAAGCTTGGATCGCTTGTGTTTAATGATGATAATTTTAATTACGAAGAAATTATAGATGATTATGTTAAGGGTATTAAAGTTGTTGATAAATCATTTAATACCACTGAATTTTTATCAATTAATATTTTTTCTATAGTATTTTCTCTAATTGTTTATTTTATTATTGGCAATCTTAGAAGAAAACAAATTCTTTAATTTTTCATCGCAATAAACAAAAATTCTTGGGTTCATTAAAACTATGTAGATTAACAAAGGAAACTTTGCTTGAAGGCAATATCTTGCAGTTGTTCCAGAATTCAAATATCCAATTGGAATATATATATGACAGATAGTAAGGAATAATGATATTATAAAAAAAATTTTGTAATTAAAATTACTTTGGAAATTTCTTAATGATAAAATTAATAAAATTACTAAAATAAAATTCTCTAATGAAAAAAGTAATAATCTAGGATTATGAATATCAAAAATAAAAGGGTTAAAAACCGTTTTAAATAATGCTAGGGGATATAAATACAATAGTTCGAATTTTTCTCCTACATTTATAAATAAAGTGTCATATGATTCACGTGGATAAGAATGTTCAACTTTTATCCTTTCAAAGATTTCAGTGAAAATAAATAAAGAATTTTCTGCGAAAAAATTACTAAAATAAAATAAAAAAATAGTCGATATAAATGCTAATATTAATAATAGATAATGATTATTTTTAGTAATTTTTTTAGAAAATTTTATAAAAATTGTAACAACAAATGGTATAACAAAAGCAAACGCAATCCACCATCTAAGTAGATAAATATAAGTAAGAGCAAAAATTAATATAAAAAAATTTTTTAATTTATATTTAAAAGTATCGTCCAAAACATTTAATGAGTAAAAAATTAATGATAACATAAAAATAATTATCATGTCTTTTGTTATGAATGATGAAAATATGAAAAATGAAGGTAAGAATCCGACAAGATATACAATAAAAATATTATTTTTAAAATCTGTATTAATTTTAATTATTAATTTTACAAAAAAAATTATAGATAATAAAAAAAGTAAATTTTGAAATAATTTTTGCATAAACCAAGAGTCATTAAAAATAAAATTAATTAATTTTATAGGAAATAAAAAATTTACTGTTGGATTATTTAAATCGAATAATTTTCCAACTTGTCCGAAAAAATATGTATAACCTGGATCGTTAATAACAATATTAAAATAAGTTATTTGATCTAAACCACTATAATTTTCGTAAATTAATGCTAAAAAAAAAGATGCAAAACATTTAATCATCCAAATTAATTTTAAATGAAAATGTAAATAAGAATCTGTAAATTTATCAATTAATAGAAATACAAATAAAAACACTATTAATGAAATAGACAAATCATTAAATACATTTATGTTTTTTAATGTAGGAATGTCTTCATTAATTAAAACATCGGTAATATTTTTCTCATAGTAAGGAATTATGCTTCCATAATTGTATATTATTAATAATATAACGCTCAATGTTAGTGAATATAAAAGATAAAGATATAAATTTGTTTTATGCATCAACTTTCTTTTTTATTTGATATAAAATTTTATAAGTTTTATCAGTCAAAATTGAAAAATTTTTAAATTCATTTTTTTTTGCGTTAAATCTTAAAAGTTCTTGTAAGTTTCTAGATGTTAGCATTACTCTATCTTCATTTGAACTATAATTTAAATAGGTTTTATTATTAATCTTAAAATTTTTCGTCCAATCTTTTGTAAAATTACTTAATTTAATTATCTTATTTTTATTACGAGCATTTATAATATGACAATTTTTTTTTGAATTAATGTTGATATCAACTGAAATTAAATTTTTATTAGAGAATAATAATAATCTTAATTCAGTTAATAAACTTTTTGTATTTTTTTTTTGAGTTATTTTTTTAAATTTTAAATTTTTGTCAATTCGTAGAAGATTAAATATAACATGAGGCAAGTAATATAATAAAATACCTCCTCCCTCGTTTTTGTTTGTTTTCCATGTTTTTATTTTATTGTTAAAATACTCTTGTTTAAAATGCCAGCTATAGTTTACTATTTTTAATCTATTTCGCTTTATTAGCAAAAAAAACTTTTTCCAAATATTTATTTTTGGAAAAATAAAATTCATATTAAATATAATTTTTTTTTTTTCTATTAATCTTAATGTTTTAAATATTTGTAAAAAATTATTAGATAAAGGCTTTTCAACCATTATGCGGGATTGAACATTTTTTTTTTTTAAATAATTGTTTATAAAATCAGACTGAACCCTAGGTTTTGTGGCACATATAACCATATTATAGTTTTCATTTAAAAGATTCTTATAGTTATTAAATTTTTTTAAATATTTGTAACTAATTTTTTTTTTATTTATATTTGGACTAACTATATCTATAGATGCTTTTTTATATAAAATTTTAACTGATTTTAAGTATGCTTTTGCACCAAAATTAGATCCTATTATAAGTATTTTTTTCATTGTATCTTTTTAAATATTCGTTGAGAAAAACAAAGCAAATTATTATACTAACAGGTAGTAAATGAATAGTGTATCTAGGAGTGTAAGCTATATTTTCTACAAAAAAGTAAGGAAGTATTATAGCAATTAGAGTCAATGGTAATCCAAAAATAACAAAACTAAATTTTCTAAAATTGAAAATTGTAATTAAAGAAATAATTATAGCCGATATGTTAAATATTGAATATATTTTAGGAAGTGTTGGATAATACTGATCTACTCCTAAAATTAATCTTGAGAATACATGATAATACGTAGTTAGAATTGGCTCAGATCTAACCAAAGTTTTTACTGCATGAATATCAAAAATTCCAATTTTTCCTCCGACAAAATAATTTCTTATGAATATTGAGGCAAATCCTAGAATAATTAAGGATGAATAAAATAAAATTAAATAACCATTTTTTTTCAGGTATAAATATAAACATTTAATAAAATCAAATTTAAAATTTCCTTTATCGGCAAATTTGTAATTGTAATTCATTAATAATATTAAACTAAGAACAACTGGAACATGTTCTTCTCTAAGCCAAATTTGAATTATACCTAAAAAAACTATTAATAAGAATCTTACAGTGCTTAAGTGCTCCTTTTTTATAATAAGGTATATTGAAATTATTAAACAAATCATTGCATAATATTCAGACAAACCAACAATTAGCAACCATCTAAAGTTATCAGCGGTATATATTGAAATTAAAATAATGCCTGCCATGTAGGATAAAAAAATATTACAATCTAATTTTATTAATATTTTTATTATTAAATACGAACATAATATAATACTCCAAACATTGAGCATTTTATATGCAAATGCAGATTGACCAAAAATTATATGACTTAAAGCATATATATATCTTGATCCTGGTCTAAAATAAAATACGCTTTCACCAGCTTTAATCCATTCTCCCTGCACAACAATTTGTCTTGAATATTCTTGAAATGTTGTCCAATCATCACCTTTACCAGCCCAAGAAAAAGTTTGTAAATCAAAAGAAAAAATATTAGCAAATACATATAAACAAGTGATAACCGAGGTGAATATGAAAATTGACGAATAATCTTTTAATTTTTTATTAATATAAATAAAATAAGTTATAAAACTAACAAATACTAAATTTGCAAAACCAAAAGAAAAACTTCCTACACCATCAATTATGTTAAAAATACTAAATAATTTATCTATAACAATGTCAAATAATAAATAAGATACAAAGAATAAGACTCCAAAAAATATGCTTTCTTTTTCCTTTTTAAGTTTATGAATATAAATTTCAATAATCACCAATATTAATAAAACAAATATTAAAATTTCATAGATTTTACCTAAAAATATTTTTAAAGATAAATTATCTAAATCAAAATTATTTAGATCACTATATATTGATCTTTCTTCAAAAAGTGAGAGATTGTTTGAATTTTTAATTGTATAGGGATCAAATTTCCAATCAGTTCCCAAATATTCAAAAGATAAATTGAAATTATAAATTCCCTTGCTCAGTATAATTCTATTTGAACTATCAAGTTTTAAGTCTTTAATTTTAAATTTATTTGTTTTTTCATCAAATTTTTTTATTTTTTGATTTATTAATTTTGAAGAGTTTCCAGAATTAAAATGAAATTCTTTTTCTTTTTTTACATTTAAATAAAAGTTATAATCATAAAACATTAATAGATTTTCAAAATCTTCATAATTATTTATATACAATTTATTATCATCAGAGTTGGTTTCATTTTTAATATTAATTTTAGAAAGATGAGTCCAATCCAATGGAAAATTATTTTGCTTTTTCCAGGGAAATTTTTGTAAAATGGAAACTTCTTTATTCCAAAAACTATCAAATGTTCTTATATAATTATTTTCTATTTTTTGATTTATTGTGAAATATTGTTTTACATTAACTCCTACTTGCGGAGCATAAATTAAAAATATTTTAAAAATAAAAATAATTATTAAAAGAAATAAAATTTTTCTAGATTTTAAAATAAAATTAAAAAATAATGATAAGGGAAAAAAAATTGTGAATAATAATGTCTCTAGTGTATTAGTAAAAGGTAGACCGTCAAAATAATAAGTACCATTATTTGGATAAAAGAAGATAAATAAAAAAAATAATATGTTTAGAGAAATTATAATTGGTTGTTTTTTTTCTAATTTAGCAGTCATTAAATTACTAATCTTTTAACTTTGCTTATTGAATTAAGATTTATTTAATTTATGTATTGTATAGGTAAATGTTAATATCAAATAATTTAAAAACAATAAAAAAATCAAAAAATTTAAATATTTATTTAGTTATCTTTATTTCAGCATTTATTTTTAGATGGTTGATGGATTATCTAAACTTTTTTAATATTGATATAATTACCAGCGACTCCATAGAATATTTAAATATAGCAAAGTCATTAAAATATTTTGGAGTTTATGGATTAGATGGTGTTCAGGATATGAATAGGACACCCTTATATCCATTTTTTATTTTTTTTACTGATTTTATTTTTGGATCAAATATAAAAAATATTGTTTTTTTTCAAATTTTTTTAGATTCTTTAAACTGTTGTTTTATTTTTTATATTGCCGAAAAATATAAGATAAAAAATTTTTTTAAATTTATATTATTAGTTTTAATCATAACTTGCCTTTACACTTCTTCGTATTCATTAATGATAATGACCGAAACTCTTTACTCTTTTTTGATTACTTTATGTTTATTTTTTTTAAGTTTTAAAGATAAATTAAGTAAATTTTTTTTTGATTTTAAATATTCTAGTTTATTTTTTATTGCTCTTGTAATGGTTTTAATTGTGTTAACGAGGCCAATCTTTGTATTAACTTTAATGTTTTTTATATTTTTGTGTTTTTTATATATTATATTTTTTGAGTTTAAAAAATTTAGATTAAATTTATTGAAAGTTATTACTTTGGGATTATTTATGACTTTACTAATTTCTCCATGGTCAATAAGAAATATTTTAACTTTCAAAGATGATATATTTTCAAAAAACAGTATAGCCACTCCACTTGGATATAAAACAAATTATAATATGTGGAAGCATTTTTATTTAAAAGAATTTAAACTTTTTTTAAAATCTTACGAAGAGCCTTTTTTAATGTTAGCGCCAAATCAACCTCCTAAATTTGCAAAATATATTTACGAAGGAGAAAAAAAAGATATACAAATTGCGTTTGAAGTACTTAACAAAACTCCAGATATAAATGGTAAAAGTGGCAAACAACTAGAATTTTCTGAGGAAGTTAAAGAGAAATTTAAGTTGATTGCAGAAAAAAGATATGAAAAAAAACAAATTCTTCATATTACAGCTCCAGTTTCTAGAATTTTAAAATTATTATTTGCCCCAAGATTATCAACATTTAGCTCAAAAGAGTCAGGTTTTAATTCTTCAAAAATCAAATTGATAACTTTTATGTTTTACAATTTTATCTATATTTTTATGGCATTGGTATTTTTTTTATTTAGAAAAAATTTTGAAATAAATCGTGTATCTTATATTTTTATTTTTTCAGCGCTTGCATCTCACATATATGCTTATACAATATGGATTCCAGCACCTCAAAGTAGATATATTATTCCACTTTTTCCTATTTTTTCATTATTAACTTCAATATCATTAGATAGAGTCTATAAATTAATAAAAGAAAGATAAAATTATGTATTATAGCCGTAAAGAGTTATTAAAAATAGGATTTAAAAAAATTGGCAAAAATGTCAAAGTGAGTCGTTTAGCAAAATTTTATGCATTTAAAGGATCAATTGGAAACAACTCAAGGATAGATGATTTTGCAATTTTAAAAGGTAATGTTAAAATAGGTCGTAATGTTCATATATCTTCATTTGATTATTTGGCAGCTGTCGGAAGTCTAATAACTATTGGAAATTATACAGGAATTTCTGCTAATGTTTTAATTTTTTCTGTAACGGATGATTATTTTGGAAATTTTATGACCAATCCCACAGTTGATAAAAAATTTAGAAAAACGATTAAAGGACCAGTCAAAATTGGCGAAAACGTTTCAATTGGAGCTGGAAGTGTGCTTCTTCCTAATATTAAAATAGGACACTCAGCTTCTATAGGCGCACTATCGTTAGTAAACAGAAATGTAAAATCAGGATATATTTATTTGAATAGAGGTAATGAGACTTATATGAAAATAAAAGACATAAATGTTATTAAAAAAAAAATAAAAAAATTCAAAAAATTAGATACCACCATCTAATTTTATATTAGAACCATTTAAATATTTAGTATTTTTAATAAATTTTATCGCTCTTATTATATCTTTGATGCTACCTATTTGATTTGAAGGAACTTCTTTAAGTAATTCTTTTTTTTTTTCTTCTTTCAGTCGATTCCACAAAGGGCTATTAAAATATCCTAATGATATTACATTTGATGTAATATTGTATCTTCCATATTCTTTTGCAAGACTATTGGATAAACCAACTAAACTTGATTTTGAACTAGAGTAAATTGTAATACCCTTATCTCCTTGCATAGCTTTTGTTGAAGTAAAGTGAATAATTCTTCCCCATTTATCATTAAGCATATATTTAATTATGGATTTAGAAATAAGTATATTTGAAAAAACATTGATATTAAAAACTTTTAATATTTCATTTTGTGATACGTTAGGTAGCATTTTATCAAGAGTTACAGCTGCAAGATTTATGAATGTTATTTTTTTTAGTTTTTTTTTGAATTTAAAGAATATTTTGTCATAATTATTTTTTTTTAATAAATTTATTTTTATAAAATGAATTTTATTTTTTATATTGCTTTTAACTTTAGGCTTATTTTTATTATAAACTGCAATAACTTCATCTTCAGTCGCTAAGTTCTCTAAAACTTCTTTTCCAATACCAGATGATGCACCGATTATTATATACATTACCAATTTAAAATAGCCGCACCCATTGAATAACCAACTCCAAATCCAGCTAACAATATTTTATCACCTCTTTTAATTTTTTTATTCTTTATTAAGTCTCTTAAGTTTATAGGTATAGTTGATGAAACCGTATTTCCTAAATTTTTTAAATCATGATATACTTTATCTTCATCTAAATCTAATTTTTTTTTTAAATTTTCAATTACAACTTTACTTGCTTGATGAAAAATAAAGTATTTTATATCTTTTTTGGTTAAACCGTTTTTTATTAAAATTTTATTAACAAGCTTTGGAATATTTGACATTGTGAACATAAGTACTTTTTTACCATCCATAAAAATTTCTGGATCTTTTCCATCATAATTAGAACCACTATTTTTTACTATAAGGTCCATATAGCCCGATCCATCAGTTCCAAATTCAAAATCAACAAAACATTTTTTCTTTGAGCTTCTTGATATAATAGTACTTGAAGCACCATCAGCAAATATTGGAAAACATGAATTATTATTATCTTTAATGTATTTTCTGTAAGTATCAGAGCATATTAAAAGAACATTTTTAGATTGATTACTTTGAATTAAGGAACTTGCCAAGCTAAGTCCATAAATATACCCAGAACATCCTTGGTTAACATCAAATGCAATAATATTTTTTTTTAATCCAAGTTTATCTTGTAAAATACATGAGCCAGAAGGCAAATTGTATTCTGGTGATTGAGTAACATATATTAAAGCATCAATTAAATTTTTTTTGTATTTAAGGATTTTGTTTGAAGATTTTATAGCAAGATCAAGTGCCGTTTGTTTTTTACTTGATAAACTAACGTTTTTTATACCAGTTTTTTCATATATTTTTTTAAAATGTCTTTGAGTTTTAAATTTTTTTTTTAAGGAAATCTTTTTTGGTAAAAAGTATGAAATATCCGAAATACTTGGATACATTTTTAGTTTTTTATAATTTTGTTTTTTTTTAAAATATCAAAAATTTTTTTGGCAGAGTTTGCTTCAGCTAAAGATTTAATTTTAGAAGTTTTTCCCTTCGTTGCTTTATCCAGGGCCGTTATAATGCTTAAGTGTCCAAGAGAATCCCATTCACTTACATTTTTTTGACTACTTTTGTCGTCTATTTTCCCTTTATATAATAAGGATTTTTTTATTAAATTATAAAGATCAATTTTTTTCATTAAATTTTAACCGGCTCCAATTCTCTTATAGCATAATCTCCCTCTGAAGGAACAGAAAATCCCGGATTATAATATTTAGAACAATTTTTAAAATGATAATGGATAACTTGACTTCTTCTTGTATTTTTTTTTTTAATATGTCTTGTTCCTCCATGCAGTAAATTAGCTGCCCATAATATTGCTTGGCCTTTTTTAATATATATTGGTTTTATTCTTAATTTACTAACTTTTACTATTTTTCTCACATAATCTTCATAAACCCTATAACATTTTTCTAAACTTTGGATAGAATCAGGTTTTTTACAATTAAGAGTATTGAAATCAACTATTGGTAGTTTATGACTTCCTGGAACTACAGCTAAAGCACCGTTATTTTTATTTACATCTTCTAATGCTACCCATGCTCCTGCTAAAAATCTTTCTGGAATTGAAGAGAAGTGCATGTAATCGCTGTGTAAGGGTTGCTCTGTTCCTCTCATAAAATTTAATGTTGAGAAAGCTATACTTTCGCGATCATAAAGAAATTTCAAAGTCTTTAAAATTTTATTGTGTAGTGCCAGTCTTCCAACATTTTTACTAAATTTCCAGGCCTCAACAATTCTTGGACTTTCATTATAATGATATATGCTTGGATTTTTTTTTACTTTACCAGCTTTTAAATTTTTATTTATATCATTGGTTAGTTTTTTAACAAATTTACTATTTAATTTTAAATCAATAATAATGTATCCGTCTCTATTAAATTTTTTAGCAAGTTGTTTTTGGTATTTAGAAATTTTTTTTTTTTTTAGAATCAAATTAAAGAATGGAGACTCTACCCATGGGTAAGAAGTATCTTTTGAGCTATTAAAAACTTTCTTCATTGTTATATTGTTGTTAGCATATATACCGATGTATTACACACTATTTTTCCTGAAATAATCTCAAAATTTATATAACTTAAATTTTTAAGTTTTTCCAATTTATTCTTCTTATTATTCATATTTTTTGGTAAAGGCCATCTTATTTTTTTAACACATTTTAAGTTTGCATATTTTTTTTTTGCAAATTTTATAATTTTTTTTTCATTTGACAAAGACAAAACAGGAAAAAAAACAATTGTTCCTTTTTTTGTATAATTATTTAGTTTTTTTAAAAATTCTAAAGTCAAATCTGTACCATCCTTACCAGATTCACAAGGTATTTTTTTAAACCATGGTGATATTTTAGAAACCATCGAAGAGATTGCAGATATATCATTTATTATTATGTCAAATTTTTCTCCCTGCCAAGGCTTAAACATGGATCCCGATTTAACGACTCCTTTTTTATTAAATTGATCTAAATTTTGTTTTGTATTTTTTAAAGCATCCATAGATAAGTCTGAAAAAAAAAGGCCGTCTTTAATCTTTAGAATTTTTGCAATTGACAAACCTACCGCTCCACATCCACAACCTAAATCTAATAATTTTATTGATTTTTTTATTTTGATATTTTCTACTGCTGCCTCTATTAATAGTTTAGATGTCAAATTTGGTTCAAAAACATTTTTATTTAGCTTATAAAATATTTTTTTTTTATTAATAATTAAAAAGTCTTTTCTATTTTGCATTTTTCAAATAAGAAGTATGATATTAAAATAATTATTTATGAGCATTTCTATTATTATACCTGTATATAATGAAAAAGAAACATGCGAACTGTTTGTTAATGTTTTGTTGGCTACCATAAAAGTAGATTGTGAAATAATCATTATCTACGATAGTGAAGAAGATAATACTATACCCTCAATAGAAAAGTTAAAAAAAAAATATTCAAATGTATCATCAGTATTAAATAAAAATAGAGGGGCAGTGTATGCATTTATAGAAGGAGTAAAAAAAGCAAAATATGAAGTAATTTTATTGTCTACAATTGATGAAATTTTTCCAATTATTATGATTGATGATATGTATAAGCTTATATTAGAAAAAAACTGTGATTTAGTAAGCGGAACAAGATATAGATTTGGAGGCAAAAGATATGGAGGTTTTTTTCTTGGAAAAAATTTATCTAGAGTTGCAAATTTAATTTTTAGTTTTATTACAAATTTCCCTTTATCAGATGCAACAACGGGTTTTAAAATGTTTAAAAAAAGTATGTTTAATAAGATTAAGATAGAGTCAAATCCAATAGGTTGGGCTTTTGCTTTTGAAATTGCGGTAAAATTTGCAATGCAAAATGCAAAGTTAGGAGAGGTACCCCTGGTTGCAGTTGATAGAGTATATGGTGGAGACTCTACTTTTAAAGGCAATACTATGAGGTGGTCAAAAGAGTATTTCAGATGGTTTAAATGGGGAATTAAAAATCTTAAAAGATCAAATCAGCAAAAAATAGTTACTTTAGAAAAATATACGACTTAATCTTTCCACACATTTATAATTTTTTTTTTAGGAAAATTATTTATTATATTTTTGTAAAATTTATGAGGTGACGCAACTACCAAAAATACTTTATTTAAATTTATACCTTTCAAAGTATTTATTACTTTTGGATGTTTTACGTATGGATCGTGAAGAAATACTTTATTTTTTTGCCTAAGTGCCAAAATTTTAAAAATTTTAAATGATAAAGATGACCTATGATCATCACAATTAGCCTTAAAAGATGCTCCTAAAATTACAATATCATTATTACCACATCTTTGAATTGTTTCAGTTGCAATTTCATATGCCATTCCTTCGTTGATAGTTAAAGAAACTTGCCCCATAGGAAATGAATTATTTAAACTAGCTACTAATTGCTGAGTATCTTTGTACAGGCAGGGTCCAGCAGTTAAACCTGGAGAAGATATACCCTCTGATCTTGGATATTTGTATTTAATTAAACTTATAACTTCATTTGGCGAAGAGTTAAAATTTTTACTTGCTGTATAAATTTGATTTGAAATAGCAAAGGAAGCATATCTATAAAAATTTGCAAATAGTTTAGTTAACTCAGCTGAAGTAGCATCTGTTTCAAGATAAGAAGGAATGATTTGTTTAAAAATACCTTTAAGCGATTTTATGTTATCTTTCTTGTTTGTTTTACCAACTATTTGAGGGAGTTTAAATATTTCAGTAAATGATTTTCCTTGCGCAATTCTTTCTGGACAATAAAATATTTTAATTTTTTTTTTAATTTTTTTTGATAAGTTTCTTGTAAAACCGGGCGTAACTGTACTTCTTAAAATTAAAATACCATTTTTCTTTAAAATTTTTGATGATTTTGTGCATATTTGAGTTAAATCCTCTGTTATAGGATTGCCCCATTCATCAACTGGAGTCCCTATTGCTATTATAATTGCGTCTAGGGTATTTTTTTTTAACTCTTTTAAATCATTGCAGAAAGATAAATTTTTATGAAGATATTTCTTTTTTAAATAAAAATTTATTAAATCTTCTTGAAAAGGAGGCTTACGTTTTTTTACCAGCTCCACATTTTTTTTAGAATTATCTATGACTATAGTTTTGTGGTTTTTCGCAATTAAAAGACTTAATGGTAGTCCTATATGTCCACACCCTCCAACAATACCTATTTTCATTTTAATTTTCTTTTTTTTATTTTAAATTCCTATATTTTTATTTTATGAAAAATACTTTAAGTAAATGGTTTTACCCGATTACTACACCAAAGTCACTTGATAAAGTAAAAAGTGTAATTAAAAGTGGGTTTATTAATGAAGGTGTTTTATCAAATACATTATCAAAAAAAATTGCGAAAATTTGTTCAAGAAAATATGCGACTAGTGTATCAAGTGGTAGCACTGGTCTTGTAGCAGCGTTATTGGCTCTTGGAATAAAAAAAAATGATATTGTATTGATCCCAGGCTTTACATTTATTGCAACTGCGAACGCTGTATCATTAATTGGAGCAAATATTCATTTCGTAGATATAGATTTAAAAAGTTTTTGTATCTGCGAAAATAAACTCGAAATAGAGTTAAAAAAATTAAAAAAGAAAAAAAAAAAAATTTCAGCTCTTATCACAGTTGAAGTTAACGGAAGATCTCCAAATTATGAAAAAATTTTAAAATTATCAAAAAAATTTAATTTTCCAATTATTACTGATAGTGCAGAAGCATTAGGGTCAAAATATAATAATAAGCCATTAGGAAGCTATGGGGATATAAGTGTAATTTCATTATCCCCCAATAAAATTGTTACATCCGCACAAGGAGGCATAGTTTTAACTAACAAAAAAAAATTGATAAATTTGATTGAAGCAATAAAAAAGCAAGGAAACCATGTTAGGGGAGATGGAGGATCAGATAAATTTTATACAAAAGGACTTAACTTTAAATTATCAGATGTTCATAGTGCGATAGCTCTTGGACAGTTAAATTTATTAAAGAAAAGATTAAATAATTTAAAAAAAATTAACAATACATTTAAAAAATTATTACCTAAGGATCTTTTTTATTTCCCAAAAATGATTGGTGGCGGAAATAGATTGTGGGTAGATTGCTTGGTTACTAATAAAGTTAAAGCAATAAAATTTTTAAAAAAAAAAAGAATTGCTTATAGAGAATTTTGGATACCTTTAAACATTCAAAAAGCATATAGTAGCTCTAATTACAATCTGGCAAATGCACACTTTGCTTCAAAACATGGCTTATGGCTATCTTCAAATTTTGAAATAAAACCAAATCATATAATAGAAAATTTAAAAAAGTATTAAAAATTTTTTATGAAAAAAATAATAAAAAATAATATAGAAAAGATTATTTCAAAAAATATTTTTTTAATTAAAATTTATCAAAAATTAGTTTTTTTTTTTTATAATAAAAATAAATTTATATACAATATTCTTTATAAACTGAAACCTAGTGAAAAGTATTTTTTAAATAATAAAAATCAATATGTAAGTAATAAATTTAAAAAATTTTCTTATGTTTACAATTTAGCCCAAGTTTCATGCAATTGGCATTTTTTTGGTATAAATTTAAAATATGACGTTTATAAAACTATACACAATAAAATAAAGAATTCTGATATAATTTTGGATATTGGAGCAAATCTTGGTTTTTTTTCCTTGGAATGTTTAGATCTTAATCCTAATTGTAAAATATATGCATTTGAACCTAATAGAGAAAATTATTTATATTTTAAAAAAAATATTGAATTAAATAAAATAAGTAAAATTAATTTAAAAAATTTTGGTTTTTATTCTTCCGATAAAGAACTTAGTGAAGTAAACCAAAACCCTACAAATTTAGGAATGGTATATTACTTAGAAGATAATCAAAATAATAATTTAGAAAAAATAAGTTTTAAATCTGGAGACAAATTTTTAAAAGAGGAAAATTTATCGAACATTAAAATTGACTTAATCAAAATAGATGTTGAAGGTGCTGAATATCATGTTTTATTAGGTTTGAAGGAATGTTTATTTAAGCACAAACCTGTTTTGCATTTAGAAATAGATTATGAAAAATTATCTAAATTTAATTCTTCATATGAAAATATTATTAGTTTTTTGAAAGAATGTAATTATAGTAAATTTGAAAAAATAAACTTTAATAATGATAATAGACATTATGACATGGTATGTTGGGATAATTAAGTTAAAAATATAAAAATTTTATGAAAAAAAAGTATTTAGTAGTCACTGGTGGAGCTGGCTTTGTTGGATCAAGTTTAATTGAATTTCTTTTAAAAAAAACAAGTTATAAAATTATAAGTATTGATAGTTATTCAAGTGGATACAAAAAAAACCATATAAACAGCAAAAGGATAAAATATATTAAATCTAATACTGTAGATATTGAAATTATTTTAAAAAATTATAAAAAAAAAGTTCATTCTATATTTCATTTTGGCGAGTTTGCAAGAATCTATCAAAGTTTTAAAAAATTTGATGAATGTTTCAATTCTAATTCAATGGGATCCAAGGCTGTTTTTAATTTTGCATTGAAAAATAAAATTAAACTAATTTATTCTGCAACCTCAGCTAGTTTGGGCAACAAGGGTAATGATAAAAATCTATCTCCTTATGCCTTTACCAAAGCAAGAAATCTAGAACTTTTAGAAAATTTAAAAAATTGGTTTAATTTAAAATATGAAGTTATTTATTTTTATAATGTTTATGGTGAAAGACAAATTTGTAAAGGAGAAATGGCAACAGTTATTGGTATTTTTGAAGAAAGTTTTAAAAATCAGAAGCCTCTTTGCGTTGTAAGACCGGGCTCACAGTCTAGACGTTTTACTCATATAAGTGATACCATCGAAGTATGTTACTATGCTTGGAAAAAAAATAAGTGTCGTCATTATAGCATTTCCAATAAAAAAAGTTATACAATATTAGAAGTAGCAAAAATGTTTAAAAGTAAAATAAAATTTTTACCTAAAAGACCTGGAGAAAGATATGCATCAGCATTAACAAGCATGAATTTAACAAATAAAGTATATAAAAAATTTGGTGAAAAAAAATTAAAAGATTACATAGATAATTTTTTAGAAAAACAAAAAAATAATTGAAAAATAATAAATTAGAAATTTTAAATAAAAAAGTACTTAAAGATTTCGGCAACGAATGGAAAGAATTTGATCAATCTATTCTTAGTTTAAAAGAGTTAAAAATATCATTTAATCAATATTTTTATATTTTTCCTAAAAAAAAATTTAATAAAAAATCTGTTGGTTTTGATTTGGGCTGTGGAAGTGGTAGATGGGCTAAATTCGTTGCTCCCAAAGTAAAGAAATTAAATTGTATTGATCCAAGTAAACTCGCAATAAAAGTAGCAAAGAAAAATTTATCTGAATTTAAAAATATAAATTATTACAATAAAAGAATTTCAAGGAAATTATTAATAAATAACTCCCAAGATTTTGGATACTGTTTAGGCGTTTTGCATCATACTTCAGAAACAAAAAAGGGAATAAAATTTTGTCACAGGATACTAAAAAAAAATTCACCTTTTTTAATTTATCTTTATTATAATTTTGATAATAGAAATTTTATATATAAATTTATTTGGAAAATTTCTAATATATTGCGATTATTTATTAGCAAATTGCCATTTAGTATAAAAAAAAAAATTACAGACTTTTTAGCCCTAATTATATATTTACCTTTAGCAAAATTATCCTATATATTAAACTTACTTGGACTTAACACATTTAACTTACCATTATCATATTATAAAAATAAAAGTTTTTATACTATGAGAAATGATTCACTTGATAGATTTGGAACAAGGTTAGAAAAAAGATTTTCTAAAAATGAAATATATTATTTGCTAAAATCATGTGGATTTAAAGATATAAAATTTAGTAAAAAAATGCCTTTTTGGGTTGCAATTTGTAAAAAAAGTTAACTTTTGAAACTTTACAAACTAGATATATGAAGTTATAAGCATCTGCCTGGTGATTATTGCGAAGGGGTAATACCCGATCCCATTCCGAACTCGGAAGTCAAGCCTTTCTGCGCCGATGGTACTTTGTCTTAAGACATGGAAGAGTAGGACATTGCCAGGCTAAAAAAAATATTATGAAAATAGCAAGTTCCCTAAAATCTTTAAAAAAAAGAGATCTTAATTCTAAGTTAGTTAGAAGAAGAGGCAGAGTCTACATAATTAATAAAAAAAATCCCAAGTTTAAAGCTCGTCAGAAGTAATTTTCTTGTTTTATGATAATTGGTTCTATATCGGAAAATAAAAATTTAGAAAAAAGAATTGCAATAACTCCAGAGATAGCAAAAAAATATATAGATTTAGGAATAGAAGTTCAATTAAGTGAAAATTATGGAAGCCATTTAGGTTTTGAAGATAAAGATTACAAAGAAATTGGAGTTAAATTTGTAAGCGATGAAAATACATTAATACAAAATGCAGATATAGTTATTCAATTAAATTTACTAGACGAAGATAAAACCTCAGTATTGAAATCCAATCAAATTTTTGTTGGAGTTTTAAATCCATATGAAAACAAAAAAAAACTTGATGAATTGTCAAAAAAAAAAATTAATTTATTTTCTTTGGATTTGCTACCAAGAATAACAAGAGCACAATCTATGGACATACTTTCTTCTCAAGCAAATCTAGCTGGTTATAAAGCTGTGATAGAGTCATTTTCAATTTTTGAAAAAGCTATACCAATGATGATGACTGCAGCAGGAACTGTTCCTGCAGCAAAAGTGCTAGTTGTTGGTGCAGGAGTTGCAGGATTACAAGCAATTGCAACTGCAAAAAGGATGGGAGCAATAGTATTTGCCACAGATGTGAGAATGGCCTCAAAAGAACAGGTTGAAAGTTTAGGAGGAAAATTTTTAACTGTTGAAGAAAATGAAAATTTAGAATCTGATAGTGGATACGCCAAAGAGGCATCTGAAGAATTCAAAAAAAAACAAGAAGATTTGTTAAATGAAACATTAAAAAAAATTGATATTGTAATTTGTACAGCTTTGATACCTGGAAAAAAAGCTCCATTAATTATTAAGGAAAACATGCTAGAAAATATGAAGCCAGGATCAGTAATATTTGATTTAGCCGCAGTTCAAGGTGGAAATGTAGCGTATACTGAAGTAGATAAAATTATTGAAAAAAATGGTGTTAAAATTATAGGTGAAAAAAATATTTTAAATAAATTGCCAATCTCATCTTCTACTCTTTATGCTAAAAATGTATTTAATTTTATTTTAAATTTATATGATAAAGAGACTAAAAAAATTAATATAAATTTAGAAGATGAAATTATTGCTAATACAATAATAAAATAATTATATGGAAATAGACCCATTTATATTTAGACTTAGTATTTTCATACTCTCAATTTTCATAGGTTACTATGTTGTTTGGAGTGTAACTCCTTCTTTGCATACACCTTTAATGTCTGTAACAAATGCAATTTCATCAGTAATTATTGTTGGGGCTATAATAGCAGCTCTAGCAGGAGAAACGGGAAATATATTTGATACGGCAAATATATTTGGTTTTTTAGCTATAGTTTTAGCAGCTGTAAATATATTCGGAGGTTTTTTAGTTACCCAAAGAATGTTGGCTATGTACAAAAAAAAAAAGAAAGATAAAAAATGATCTCAGCAAATATATTAGCATTGTTTTATCTAATTTCTGGAGTTTTATTTATTTTAGCTCTTAGAGGTCTTTCATCTCCCGAAACCTCAAGACAAGGAAATTTATTTGGAATAATTGGAATGGCCATAGCAATTTGTGTTACAATTATTTCAGTTGGAAATTTTTCAACTGGTTTCTTATATTTAATGGTTCTAATGTTGGTAGGTGGATCAATAGGGACCTTCATTGCATTTAAAATACCAATGACAGCTATGCCGGAACTTGTAGCTGGGTTTCACAGCTTAGTTGGTCTCGCTGCTGTTTTTGTGGCTATTTCAGCATTTCTTAATCCTGAAGTATTTAATTTAGGTTCGCCAGGGAATATTAAAGTAGCAAGTTTAATTGAAATGTCCTTAGGAGCATCAATTGGAGCAATAACTTTTACAGGTTCAATTATTGCTTTTTTAAAATTAAGAGGAATTATGTCAGGATCCCCCATTACTTTCAATGGTCAACATATTCTAAACTTAATTTTAGGAATTGGTTTGGTTGTATTAATATTTTTCTTATGCAAAACCCAATCATCTAGTTTGTTTTGGATGGTGGTAACAATATCATTTCTAGTTGGAGTATTATTAATTATTCCTATTGGTGGTGCAGATATGCCTGTTGTTATTTCGATGCTAAATTCTTATTCAGGCTGGGCCGCGGCTGGAATCGGATTTACTTTAGAAAATACAGCATTAATAATCACGGGAGCTCTAGTTGGTTCGTCTGGTGCAATTTTATCTTATATTATGTGTAAAGGAATGAATCGTTCATTTTTTAATGTAATACTAGGAGGTTGGGGAGCAACAGAGAAAAATTCTTCAGATAAATCTATAGAACAAAAACCTGTAAAAAGTGGAAATGCTGATGATGCGGCATTCCTTATGAAAAATGCATCTTCAGTAATAATTGTTCCAGGTTATGGAATGGCAGTTGCTCAAGCTCAACATGCTCTAAGAGAGATGGTAGATGCTTTAAAAAAAAATGGAGTAAAGGTTAGTTACGCAATACATCCCGTAGCAGGTAGAATGCCAGGACATATGAATGTATTATTGGCTGAAGCAAATGTCCCATATGATGAAGTTTTTGAGCTAGAAGAAATTAATAATGATTTTTCTAATTGCGATGTTGCATATGTTATTGGAGCAAATGATGTAACAAATCCTGTAGCAAAATCTGACCCACAAAGCCCCATTTATGGTATGCCTGTTTTAGATGTAGAAAAAAGCAAATCCGTACTATTTGTTAAAAGAAGTTTATCTCCAGGTTACGCAGGTATAGATAATGATTTATTTTATAGAGATAATACTTTAATGCTATTCTCAGATGCAAAAAAAATGACTGAAAACATAATTAAAAGCTTATAATTTTGACTAAAATATTTTGTGACATTGCTGATTTAAATTTAATTAAAAAATTTAATAAGAAATCTATTGTAAAAGGTTTTACGACAAATCCAAGCTTGATGAGAAAAGCGGGAGCAAAAGACTATAAAATTTATAGTCAAAAAATTTTAAAGATCTCTAAAAAGCCTGTCTCATGTGAAGTTTTTGCAGATGATCCGGTAAACATGATTTCTCAAGGTATAAAAATTAGCAAATGGGGAAAAAATGTATACGTGAAAGTTCCAGTCACCAATTCTCAAGGTAAATTTATGGGTAAAGTTATAAATCAGTTAAATAATAGAAAAATAAAATTGAATATTACAGCTGTTTATACTGCAAAACAAACAAAGCAAATATTGAAAAACATTAATAAGAAAACAAAAGTTATAATTTCTATTTTTGCAGGAAGAATGTCAGATGTTGGTAAAGATCCAATACCAGAGTTTAAAAAAAGTATTAAGTTTTCAAAAAAATATAAGAATGTAGAAATACTTTGGGCAAGCACAAGAGAACCATATAATTTTTTGCAAGCTAAAAAATTGAGATGTCACATAATTACAGTTCCACCTACAATTATTGAAAAAATTGAAAAATTTGGCAAATCTTTTCAGGGGCTTACTACCGACACAGTGAAAGGTTTCCTTAAAGATAGTAGAAAATCTAAGTTTAAAATATAAACTAAATTGGTTGCGGGGGACGGATTTGAACCGCCGACCTCAAG
>CEUZ01111553.1_pt1 | contig 21382 bp, 16 predicted proteins | sample 361511 | NCBI WGS metagenome assembly CEUZ01 (sample SAMEA2622822, study PRJEB7988) | marine metagenome | biome: marine biome (ENVO:00000447); feature: surface water layer (ENVO:00002042); material: "saline water (ENVO:00002010), including plankton (ENVO:xxxxxxxx)" | depth 5 m
GCTATGAAAGAATTTGATAATCTTGAAAGTTTTTTAGAACATGTTGCGTTAGCAACCTCAATAGATCAAGATTGGGAAGGTCAAAAAGTCAATCTTATGACTATGCACTCTTCTAAGGGCTTAGAATTTGATGTAGTTTTTTTACCTGGTTGGGAAGAAGGTTTATTTCCTCATCAAAAATCAATGGAAGAAAAAGGTCAAAGCGGATTAGAAGAGGAAAGAAGACTTGCTTATGTTGGAATAACTAGGGCAAAAAAAATTGCATATATTTCTTTTTCAATGAATAGATTTTATCAAGGAGATTGGATTGATAGTATTTCATCCAGATTCATAGATGAATTGCCTGAAAAGAATATTGAAAAAAATAATCAATTTTTACAAGATGAAAATAATGATTTTGAATTTAATCAAGATATAGATTATGAAAATGAAATAAAAAGTCCCGGTTGGTTAAGATATCAAAAAAGGATTAAGTCGTGAAAACAATAGCTAAAATAAAAAAACTTTTAACAACATTTAATTTAGATGCTTATATTGTGCCTAAAAATGACGAATTTTTCAATGAATATGCTTTTCCAAATAGACTTAAAACTGTTTCAAATTTTTCTGGATCTGCTGGCTTTTCTATAATCACCAAATCTACAAATTATTTATTCATAGATGGAAGATATTTAATTCAAAGTAAAATGGAATGTGGAAAAAATTTTAAAATTTTTGAAATTCCTTATACTCTACCAAAAAAGATTTTAGATAATAAAATATTAACACGAATTGGATACGATCCAAAATTATTCACATACAATACACTAGAAAATTATTTTGGTTATAAATATCAATTAATTCCAATTAAACAAAATTTGGTCGATGCTGTTTACTTAGAAAAAGAAAAAAGAATAAATTATTTTTTTAAGTTAGACGATAAAATAGCTGGTGAAAATGTTGAGTCAAAAATTAATAGACTTGATCATATCTTAAAAAAAAATAGATCAGACAGTATTTTTGTATCTTCTCCGGAAAATGTTGCTTGGCTACTAAATATTAGAGGTAAAGATAACCCTAATAGCCCAATTCCGAATTCTAGATTGATAATTGATAGATATAAAAATATATATTTTTTTAGTAATTTACAAAAAATAAAAAATATAAAAAAGAATATAAATTATAAAAAATTAAAATTTTATGAATTTGAAGAAATTTACGATATTTTATCTAAATTAAAATCAACATTATTTACAATTGATAAGTTGAGTTGTTCTATTTTTTATCAAAGCTTAATTGAGTCAAAATTTAAAATTAATAATTTTGAAGATCCAATTTATTATTTGAAATCTATTAAAAATAAAATTGAAATAGAAAATATGAAAAAAGCACATATTCAAGATGGAGCTGCTCTGACTAAATTTTTATATTGGATTAAACAGGATAAAAATTTTGGTTTTGATGAGCTGACTTTAGAAAAAAAATTAGAAAAATTTAGAAAAAAAAACAAAGATTATATTTATCCAAGTTTTAATACTATCGCAGGTTCAGGACCCAACAGCGCAATAATACATTATAGATCCTCAAAAAAAACAAATAGAATAATAAAAAAAAATGATATTTTTTTATGTGATTCTGGTGGTCAATATAAATATGGAACAACTGATGTCACAAGAACTGTTTGCTTTACAAAAACATCAGATAGAATAAAAAATATTTTTACAAGAGTTCTCAAAGGTCACATAGCTGTTGCAACTAATAATTTAAGTATTATTAAAAAAGGTTATTTAATTGATAAAAAAGCTAGAGCACCATTAAACAAAGTGAATTTAGATTATGGCCATGGTACAGGCCACGGTGTTGGTTTTTTTTCAAATGTTCACGAAGGTCCTCAATCAATATCAAAATTTAATTCTGTAGAGCTCAAAAAAGGAATGATTGTAAGTAATGAGCCAGGTTATTATGAAGAAGGCAAGTTTGGTATTAGAATCGAGAACTTAATTTATGTTGATAAAGTTAATAATAAATTAAAATTCAAAAACCTTACAATGGCACCTATTGACAAAGATTTAATTAATGAAAAATTATTAACATTTAATGAAAAAGATTATTTATTAAAATATAATTTAGAAGTTTATGGCAATATTTCTAAATATTTAAATAAAAATGAAAAAAATTGGTTACTTAAGTCAATTTAATAATTTGATTAAATCATTCTTAGTAATAATCTTTATTCCTATTTCTGTTGCTTGATTTACTTTTTTTGTAGTTGGCTTGTCACCTACTATTAAAAAATTTAGTTTTTTATTTACAGAACTAACTATTCTTCCTGAATTTTTTTCTATAATTGACTTGGCTTCCGCTCTGCTCATATTTTCTAATTTACCTGTAATCATAAAATTTAGATTCTTAAATTTACCATTTTCATTTGTAACTTCAGTTTTTATATTTAGAAATTTTGATAGGTCATTAACTACTTTTAAATTTTCTTTTATTAAAAAAAATTTTTTTATTGATGAAATTTGAATTTCTCCAATTCCATCTATGTTTTCAAAAGAGCTGAAATCATAATTTTTATCAATTTTAATAAAATTCTCTATTTTATTTAAATGTCTGGCAATTAACTTTGCATTTTCTTGACCAATATGTCTTATGCCCAGAGAAAATATAAATTTTTGTAGAGTTATATTTTTACATTTATCAATTGAATATTTTAAATTTAAAACTGATTGAGCCCCCCATCCCTCTAGATTTTCAATTTTTTTAAAGTCTAAATTAAATATATCTTGAGGATATCTAATAAAATTTTTTTCCCAAAATTTTTCAACAACCCTTTTGCCAAGTCCATCAATGTTGAGCGCATCCTTTGATACAAAATGTTTAATTTTTTCAATAGCAATTTTTTCACATGAAAAGCCTTCAGAGGAACATCTTTTTACAGCGTCATATTTCTTCGTTAATTTATTATACTCTTTTTCAACTTTTGACCCACAAGAGGGACATTTGTTAGGAAATTTATACTTAAGTGTATTGTTAGTTCTTTTTGATAAATCAACTGAAACGACGTGTGGAATAACATCTCCAGCTCTTTCGATCTTTACTATATCTCCAATTCTTATATCTTTTTTATTAATTTCATCCTCATTATGTAAAGTTGCGTTAGAAACAACTACCCCACCTATATTTACAGGCTCTACTTTTGCAACAGGAGTTAGTGCTCCTGTTCTTCCGATTTGAATTTCGATATTTAAAATTTTTGAGAATGAAGAGGCCGCTGAAAATTTATGCGCTGCAGCCCACCTAGGGGCGTTCCCTATAAAACCCAATCTAGTTTGAAGTTTAAGATCATTAATTTTATATACTAAACCATCAACGTCATATTCTAATTCATACCTTTTCTTTTCAAAACTTTCGTGGTTTTTAATTAGATCATCTACTTTAGATATTACACTATTATGTTTGCTTGTTTTGAAGCCCCATTTTTTCAATGATTTTAAAAATTCAGATTGATTAATAAAATTATTATTTTCAAATAAACCAAAAGTATACGCAATAAATTTAAGAGGAATTTTTTTTGTTTCTGAAGAATCTTTCTGTCTCAAGGAACCAGAGGCTGCATTTCTTGGATTTGCGAATTTATGTTTTAAATTTTCAAAGTCACTTTTTTTTATATATACCTCTCCTCTTATTTCAATATTTTTTGGGAAATTCTTAAAATGAACTTTTTTTGGAATATCATTAATTGTTTTTAAATTTTCAGTTATCAATTCCCCCTCATATCCATCGCCCCTTGAAACACCAGATTCCAAATTTCCATTTTTGTAAGTTAAAGAGGCAGAAATTCCATCTATTTTTGGTTCTACACTATATTCAAATTTTTCGTTTGATTTTAAGTTTAAATAATTTTTAATTTTTTTTTCAAAGTTAATTAAATCTTCTTTATCAAAAATATTTGACAATGATAACATTGGAACTTTATGTTTTTGCTTTTTAAATATTTTTGAAGGTTTAAATCCAACACTTTTGGACGGCGAGTTTGGGTCTGTCAAATAATCATATTTTTTTTCTAACTCTAAAATACTAAGTTTTAATTCATCATATTCTTTATCTGTTAATTGTGGTTTATCTTTTGAATAATATAATTCGTTATGCTTTTTAAGTTTTTTTATTTTATCGATATATAGTTTGTTTATCGATTTATTTCCCGACATTAAAATATTTTTGATTTAATTTTTTCTACTAAACTTTTTTTGTTATTTTTCAATTTCAACCTTTTATCCCTAGAGATATATTTTTTATTAAATACTTTATATGTATTTTCATACCATTCACTAGATTGATAATTATATCCTAACAAATAAGCGTATTTTTTTGCTTCATCTTCTAATCCTATTTTATAATGAATTTCAACCAATCTATGTAGGGCCTCTTCTATAAAAATTGTTTCATTGTAGTCTTTAACAACTGACTTAAATCTATTTATCGCTGGAATCCATTTTTGTTTTTCAAAATAATATCTAGCAAGATACATCTCTTTAGATGCTAAAAATTCGTTAATTAATTCAAGTTTAAATTTTGAGTCAAGTGCATAATCTGTCTTGGGATAATTTTTGATAACTATTTCAAAAAATTTTTTAGACATTAGAATTGAGTCCAAATCTCTTGCTTCATCTACTATCTGATCATAGTAAGTAATTGCTAAGAGATAATATGCATAATCTGTATCATTATGTTTCGGGTATGTTTTTAAAAATCTTTCAATTTCAAAAATTGCATCAGTAAAAAATTGATCTGAATAATATGAATATGCTGCCATAAGGGCTGCTTTAGCTGCCCATTGCGATTGAGGAAATAATAGTTCAGCTTCACTAAATTTTTTAGCAGCATTTAAAAAATCCTCATTGTCTAAATAATTTTTAGCCTCATTGTAAGCGTCTATCATTTGTAACTCTATTTCTTTTTCTTCAATTACTTCAATTACCTCTTTTTCTTTAGCACAAGAAAATAAAATAATTGATAGTAATGTTAAAATTAATGTTAATTTTCGCATATCTGTTTATTAGCAGAAATAAAAAAAATTTCTATTTTTATGCGATAGATTTTAGGTAGGATCTGTCTAAAATTTGGTAAGGTAAAGTTTTTTCTTTAATTTCTATTACAGTAAAATTAGATTTATCTAAAAAAAGTTTTCTTAGTATTTTGTTTGTTAATGCATGACCACCCTCTGAGGTTCTAAGCGATCCAACGATTCTATATCCCGACAAGTATAGATCTCCCATGCAATCAAGTATTTTGTGATTAACAAATTCTTTATTATTTCTCAAAGCCTCAGAATTAACAATTTGATTTTCTCCAACCACTATTGCATTATCTAAGCTCCCACCTTGCGCTAAGCCTGCTTTCTTAAGTTTTTCAACATCCTCATACAAACAAAATGTTCTTGATTCAAATATCTCTTTTAAATCGTCATTAAAGACATTTATTTTATTTCTTTGTGTCCCAATAATTTTATTTTTATAATTTATTTCGAAATCTATTTCTGAAGCAACTTTTGAGGTATCTAAAGACACATATTTTGTTCCTTCCACGTAATCAATTTTTTTATTAATTTTAATTAGTTTAATTGGTGCACTAGAAGATTTAATTCCTACAGATAAAATTTTTTCCACAAATTTTTTTGCTGAACCATCAAGAATTGGTAATTCTTGAGAGTTAACTTCAACGAGTAAGTTATCTATTCCTATGCCATATAGAGCCCCCATTAAGTGCTCAATCGTTGAAACACTTACTCCATGTTCATTGGATAAAGTAGTGCATAAAGTTGTATCCGTCACATTATTAAATCTAGGAATAACTATATTATTTTCTTTAATATCAACTCTTTTAAAAGTAATTCCAGTGTTTGGTTCTGAGGGTAATAAGTTTAGTTGTACTTTATTTCCAGTATGTAGCCCGACTCCATTAAATGATATTTTTTTATTAATTGTTTTTTGATTTAAAATAGACATCCAGAATTTATATAAAAATTCTTATGAATTAAAAAACAACTAATATTACAAAAAATTGCTATTTATTCGAAAAAATATCAAATAATTTCTCAAAAAATCCTTTATTTTCTATACCAATAGTTCTTTTCTTAGGTTGTAATTTTCCAACATTAATATTTAATCTTGCCGCTCCATCACAGCAATCTTGTTTTTCCTCATCAATTATAGACATTTCATTTATAAAGTTCAGCTCAGTTCCAAATGATAAAAGATTTTTATTTAAAACTTTAGAGCCGTTACCTATAAAATAAAGTTTTAAATCTGATTTAAATATACTTTGCTTAATTATAGGACAATTAAAGAAAAGTAATTCAATAATTTCCTCTAATCTTGAGTTTATTATATTTGTTAATAATTCTTTATCTTTTTCTTTGTTATAAATTTTATTTTTTTTTGAAAATTTTATTTTTTCAGCCTCAGCATTTCTGTATTCTAAATTTAATACTTTAGAAATATCATTTGTTATATGGTGCCCTCCAATGTGGGTGCTGCTAAGGAATAATAATTTTTTATCTTTATAAATTGAAAGACTACTTTTTTTAAGTCCAATATCTATAAACGAGCTATAATCTGAGATTCCCAGTTTATTTATCAGACTCAAGGATTTAATATAACTCGTACAATAAATATTTTTTATAGAAATGTGTTTTTTTAATAATAAATTTTTTATAGAATCTAAATCTGATTTATTTATCAAAATAAATTTTATTTCAACAACTGCTTGATTTACTTCTTTAGAAATAAATTCTGTTTCTTCAAAAAATTCGTTGTCAAAAATAATATTTGATTTAATTGTATGCAATATATCTTTATCTTTGTTATGCTTCTTTACAATTTGTTCCAATTCGTTAATTAAATAATTGATATCGTCTTCATTTAATTTTTTATTTTCATAATATTTTTTAATCGAAAAATCTAGAGAGTGAATAGATGGTGAATCTAATACTAAATCAATATCATTTAAATGATGTCCTAGATCTTTTTCTGCTTTAATAATCAAATTAAATGCTGGATGATTTTCTGTAAAATTATTATCCCTAGTGAATTGAATTTTTTCCTCATAAAATAATTTTTGATTTAATACAAACTTATCAAAAATTCCTAAACTAACATGGGTAGATCCAAATTCTAAAATTGAAATTGGTGAGGTAATTTTGCTCATGACAAAATAATATTATTTTTGTTTCTTAAATCTATGACATTTAAATTATTTATATCTAAATTATTAATTATTTCTTTTAGTTTAATTAACGCATTGTCTAAATCATCGATAGGTAATTTAATAATTATCGAGTTATATAAAAGATCCCATCTTTTAGATTTATATGAATAAAATTTTTTGAAATCTTCAATAATAAATCCATGAATCATCAGTTTTTCTTTTAATGTAAAAAAATTTTGAGTATCAAACTGACCTACAATTAACGGCAAATTGTCTTTAAATAATTCATTCCCATTAATCTTTTTTCCATTCTCACCCAAATAAATTTTTTGATTATTTTCAAAATAATAAGCTAAAATCTCAGTGGGTTTTAATTCTATTTTTATTACAGAAGGAAATTCTTTTTTTACCCTATATTCGCTTATAGAATTAAACTCATTTAATTTTTCTCTAATTTCATCTGCATTAATTGAGAAAATATTATAATTATAAAATTGATGCATAGAATTATATATTTTTTCATTTAAATTTTCATCAAGCTCACTCTCTAAAATAATTTTATTTATTTTAAAAAAATTTTTTACAAATTTTAATGAATTGATATTGTGAATACTTAATAAAAAAAAAAGTAAAAAAAAATATAAGTATATTTTTCCTTTATCTATTGATTGAAGCGTCATCAAGTATCCATTTGATTAGATTATAAAAGCTTATACCTTTGTATTTTGCAATTTCGGGTACTAGTGAAAGCTCTGTCATGCCTGGCTGGGTATTTACCTCTAAGAGATAAAATTTACCATTGTTATATCTAAAATCACTTCTAGTTACACCTCTGCATCCGGTAATTTTATGGGCTTTATGAGCAATATTTTCAACTTCTTTTAATTTTTTCTCTGGCAAATCAACTGGTAATAAATGTTTGGTTTTTGCATTTTTGTCATATTTGGCTTTATAATCATAAAATTTTCTACGAGGTTCAAGTTCAATAGCTCCCAATTTTCTATTTCCCATAATTGCAACTTGTATTTCTCTGCCTGGTACATAATTCTCAATTAATATTTCTTTTTCACAACTTAATTTTATAAAATTATTAATAAAATTTTTTCTGTTACAAATGTAGACTCCAACACTTGATCCTTCATTTACAGGTTTAATAACTACAGGAAATTTCAATTTCTTATTTACATAACTCATAACTTTTTTTGGATTATTGGCTAGATTTCCTTTAATTATTAAATATTTGGGGGTAAGAATATTATTTTTTATAAATATTTCTTTTGAAATCAATTTATTTATACAAATTGATGACGCTTTAACCCCTGAGTGGGTGTATTTTATTTTTTCATTCTCTAGTATTAACTGAATATATCCGTCTTCTCCATATCTGCCATGCAAAGCATTAAAAATTATTGACGGTTTAAATTTTCTTATTTTTTTTATAAATCCATTTTTTGGATCTAGTATTATACAATTATAATCTTTTCGAATTTGTTTATAGACAGATTTTGCAGTTTTGAAACTTATTTCTCTTTCTTTTGAATAGCCGCCCGCCAAGATTAATATTTTTTTCTTCATTTATTAAGAAGTTATAACTATTTCTAACTCAAGGTTAACTCCTGTTTTCTTATATACATTTTCTTTTATAAAATTAATAAGATTTTTCATATCATTGAAAGATGCTTTTTCTTTATTAATAAGAAAATTACAATGTTTTTCCGAAAGGACTGCATCACCAAACATTGTGTTTGCTTCATTAATATCGATTGATTCTTTTATAAGTTCCCAAACTTTTTTGTTTGTTTGATCTATTGGATTTTTAAAAGTACTACCACTAGTTTTTACCCTGAGTGGTTGAGAAGCATCTTTTTGACTCTTTAAGCTGTTTATTTTTTTTTTTATGTTTTCTTTTAAAGAAACCTTTCCTTTAAAAGTTGCACTTAAAAAAATTAAATCCTTTGATAAATTACTTGACCTATATTTAAAATTTATTTTATCAGAAGGTATTGTTAAAACTTTTCCATTGAAATCTAAAGCTTGAACTGAAACAAGTATGTCTTTAAATTCTCTACCATAACATCCTGCATTCATTCTAATACCTCCTCCGATCGAACCGGGTATACAAGAAAGAAACTCCAGTCCCTCTATTTCATTTTCCATAGCAAAATCAGCAACTTTCCTATCTAAACAAGAACTTCCAGAAATGATTAAATTTTCATTTAATTTTGAAATATTATTAAAATTCTTTCCAAGTTTAATTATTACTCCTTCATATGTATGATCATCAAATAGTATATTTGATCCTGCTCCTAAAATAAAAACTTTTCCTCTATTGTTATACGTGTTTAGAAACACAGATAAGTCATTTAAAGAATTAGCAAGTAAAAAAATTTTTGCTTTTCCTCCAATATTAAACCAATTTAGCTTTGATAGATCATGATCAAAATTTAACCGAGAGTCATCTGAAAATTTAATTTTTTCTAAATCAATTATTTTCATTTAATCAATAAAGGTAGGTTTCTCATCCAACTTGATATACTTCCTGCACCCATTCCAATAATAATTTTATTACCATAAATGTTTTGTTTAGCAAATTTTGCGAGTTCCTTTTCATTATTAATCATTATTAAATCAACTTTAGAATTTTTAATTATTTCTTTTGCAAATTTAATATAATTTAATTTTAATTTAAGATTTTCTCCTGCTTTATATACAGGACATAAGATAACTTTATCTGAGAACTTAAAACATTTTGTAAATCTTGTTTTTAAAGAATTTAATCTAGAAATTCTATGGGGCTGAAACACAGATATTATTTGTCTTGATTTATATACTTCCCTGGTCGATTTAAGTAACTCAAATATTTCCGTAGGATGATGTGCATAATCATCAAAATAGATACTTTTTTGATGTTCAAATATAAAATTGAATCTTCTTTGAACTCCTTTAAAATCAGAGATTGCTTTTTTAATCAAATTAATTGAGATACCCATCAAAATTGCTACAGCAATCGACGCACAACAATTTTTAATATTGTGTATTCCAATTAATGGTATTTTGAAGGATTTTAATAACCTTTTTTTTTGATTAGGCAATTTAACTTCTAAGTCAAATTTTGAAATATTCGATTTAAGTATAATATTTTTAATTCTAAAATTTGATTTTTTATTTAATCCATATGTAATTATATTTTGATTTTTAATTTTACTAAAAATTGATCGATTGTTTTTATCATCTAAACAAAGAAGAGTTTTTCCAAAAGATGGAGTTTTCTCAGCGAATTTTATAAAATTTTTTTTTAAATTTTCAATTGATCCGTAGTGCTCAAGATGTTCATCATCTATGTTTGTAATGATTGAATATGTGAAAGGAAGTTGTAAAAAACTTCCATCTGACTCATCCGACTCTAACACGCACCATTCACCTTTTCCAAGTTTAGCAGAGTTACCTATTGAGTTTATTATACCACCATTAATTGTAGTTGGTTCTAGTTTAGACTTTGAAAATATTGTTGAAACAATTGATGTAGTTGTTGTTTTCCCATGGGAACCTGCAACTACAACATTTTTATAGAGTGATACTATATTTGCTAGCATTTCTCCTCTTTTATAAATCGGAATTTTTTTGCTTTTTGCTTGAAGAAGTTCTGGATTATTTTTTTTTATTGCAGATGAGATAACAATCATCGTTGCGCTTGATAAATTTTTTTTTTTATGTCCAATTTGAATGTTTATTTTATTTTTTCTTAATCTATCAATATTTTTTCCACTTTGTTGATCTGAGCCTTTTACATTAAAACCTAAGTCTTTCATAATTAATGCAAGACCACTCATTCCTATGCCCCCTATTCCAACAAAATGAATAATTTCTTTTTTTCCTAAGCTAATTGTCATTTAAAATATCTTTTATTTTTTCGTTTATCTCATCCCAGCTTTTGTTTTTATTTATTTTCTTTAAATTACTTTTCTTTTCAAAATATTCATCCCTATTAACCATTATTTGATTAATTATTTTATATATATCGCCAGAATTAAAGTTTTTTTCTTCCAATATCCAGCATGAATTTAAATCAGAATATCTTTTGGCATTAATAAGTTGATGATTATCGGTTGCATGTGGAAAGGGGACTGCAATAAAAGGTATATTTAGATGCGCTAATTCAGCCAATGATGATGCGCCAGCTCTTGAAATCGCTATATCAAAATTGTTTTTTTTGCATAAAATATTTTCTTCGAAGAAAAATAAGTTATTTTCTATATTATGTCTTTCATAATCTTTTTTATAATTATCAATATTTAAACTTCTAGATATTTGTTGATTAATCTTAATTGTATATTTTGAAGCTAATTTAATAATTTCATTTTTTAAATTTTTGCTAAAAAAAATTGACGCTTGACTACCACCTATAACCAATATTTTGATTGTTTTTTCACCAATTTCACTTGAATTATTATTTCTATAAAAACATTTATTTAAAATGGGTGGTATTTCAATTAGTTTGTCTAAATACTTTTTATTTAAACCTTTAATATTTTTATCATAACAAAAAATTTTAGTGGAAAATTTTAATAAAAATTTATTTGATCTTCCAATGATGGAATTTGGTTCAAATAAAAATATTTTTTTATCAAATAACTTGGAAGCAAGTACTATGGGTAAAGACATATAACCACCAGTACTAATCACGATATCATATTTATGTCTACCTAGATGTATAATTGATTTAAGAAATGAAAAAAATAAAACTATCAATTTTATTGGTAACAAATATTTTTTTTCAGGAATATTTTTTACTTCAAATACAGTTTTTTTGATTTCTTTAGGAATAAATTTAGCCCCACGGCTATCAGTATATAATGTAACATCAAAATTTACCTGCAAATGTTCATATAAGCTTAATGCCGGAACAACATGACCTCCTGAACCACCTGTTGATATTAATATCTTTTTCAATTAGTAAACTCTTCTTTTAGTTAGATTTAAAATTATTCCAGAAATAATTGAAATACTTATAATTGAAGATCCTCCATAGCTTAAATATGGAAGCGTCATGCCTGTAGTTGGTAAAACTCTTAAATTTACGCCAACATGTATAAAAGCTTGCATTAATAATAAAGATATTAATCCTATAAGAATCATTTTAAATATATTATCGTTTGTATCCCTTATTTTTTTAAAAATGTTAAATGCAAAAAATATAAAAGCTAGCATTATCAAAAGTATTATTATTATTCCAAATTCTTCCGAAATTACTGAGATAATAAAATCTGTATGAGCCTCTGGAATTTTTGAATTTAAAGTACCTTCTCCAATGCCTTTTCCAAAAAATCCTCCATCAATTATTGCCTCAGATGCTTTCTCGGCCTGAGAATACTCTGAAGGAGTGCTATTGAAAAATGATGCAATTCTTATTTTTATATAATTAAATCTTTCAATAAAGAAAATTAGATAGGTCAGTATTGATATAAAAATACTAAATAATCCAAAAAAAATAACTAAATTTATTCCTGAAACAAAAATAAGTGTCAACCAAGTAAATACAATTAATATAGATTGACCTATATCAGGTTGGGACATTAAAAGTAACAGTATAGGTATTATTAATAATAAAGTTAACAAATATTTTAAATATAAATTGTATTTTTGGTAATTTAGTAAAATTGAAAGAATTACTACATAAAATGGTTTAATTAACTCTATTGGTTGAAATCTTGGAAAGAGCTGAAGGTCTATCCATCTTTTAGAACCCTTAACTTCTGCCCCGATAAACGGAACTAGTAACAACAATATAAAAGATAAAATGAAAAGACCTACTGAAATTTTTATTAAAATATCTTCTTTAATTAAAGAAAAAACAAACATAATTGAAAAACCTATAAAGATGAATATCAAGTGTTTAATAAAGAAATAGTAAGAATTTGTATTCAACCTATCAGATGCAATTAAAGAAGTTGAGGCTAAAGAAAAAAATAAACCTGCTATAAAAAATGAAACAACAAATACTAGAACAGTTTTATCAACATTTTTCCACCAACTGTAATAACTATCATAAATATTAAATTTTTTTAACATAATAAATTTTATATAATTTCTTTTCTTATTAGTTTATCAAAGTATTCACCTCTTTCTTCGAAGTTTTTAAATTGATCAAATGAGGCAGCTGAAGGGCTAAATAAAATTGTTTTTGAACTTTTATTATTTTTAATTTCTTTTTTGATTGTCAAAATTGAATTTTTTAAATTTTTCAAATATTTAAATTTTATTTTATTTTTAAATTGTTTGATAAAAAAATTTTTATTTAATCCGATAATATAAGCAGAAATATTTTTAAAATATTTTTTATCTAAAATAAATTTGTCACCTTTTTTGTGCATTCCACCAACTATCCAATAAATTTTTTTATAAGTTGATAAAAGTCCAATTGTTGATGAAAAACTTGTTGATTTAGAGTCATTAATTATCTTCAAATTATTTGAATTATAAATAATTTGTTTTCTGAATTTGAGCCCTTTAAAATTATTTAAAGGTTTAAATATTTGATTATTTGAAAATTTAAATTTTTTGCATATTGAGTAAATAAAATGAATATTATTTAAATTATTTTTATCATGCAAGTATACATTTTTAATTTTACTCCTAAAATACCTATCTTTGTTATAAATTATTTTATTTAATTTAGACTTAATATTTTTATATAAAATATTTCTATTTATTACTGTATTATTTCTTTCAATATAGGAATATTTATTTTTATCCTGATTATAAATTAGTTTAAGTTTTGCCCTTGCATAACTATTTATATTTCCGTGTCTTTCTAGATGATCTATGTTTAAATTAATAATTGCTGCATGATCTGCTTTAAAGTATTTGCTATAATAAATTTGATATGATGATGCTTCAATAATAAAAATAGTTTTTTTTTTTATATTTTTTTCCAATAATGGTGGTTTTCCTATATTTCCAACTAATCTAACATCAAAAAAGTTTGATTTAAAAATTTTATACAACATCTGGCATGTGGTTGACTTGCCATTTGTTCCGGTAATTGTAATTTTTATATTTTTTTTATAAATTTTATGAAAAATATCGAGCTCAGTAATTATTTTTTTTTTATTTTTTAGTAAATAATTCTTTAATTTACACTGATTTATATTTATACCAGGGCTAATGACAATATAATCAAATTTTATTTTAAAAACGTTTTTTTTTTTTAAAAAGAAATTTTTATTTTTCTTATTTTTTAGTGAAATTTTATCATCGTAGACTAAGATTTCATTTTTTTTTGATAAATATTTTAAACAAGATTTTCCAGAAAGACCTAATCCATAAATTAATATTTTTTTATTAACAAAAACCTCTTTACCAAACATTTATCTTAATTTTAATGTTGCAAGACCAATCATTGCTAAAATTAATGATATAATCCAGAATCTTATTACTACAGTAGACTCGGGCCAACCTTTCTTTTCAAAATGATGATGTATTGGAGCCATCATAAAAATTCTTTTTCCTGTTAATTTAAAAGATATTACTTGTACAATGACAGATATTGCTTCTAGTACAAATAGGCCACCTGTAATTGCTAATACAATCTCATGTTTTGTAACAACACCTATCGCACCTAAGGATCCTCCTAAAGCTAATGAACCAGTATCACCCATAAATATTTTTGCTGGTGGGGCGTTAAACCACAAGAATCCAATTGATGCCCCAATAATTGCGCCACAAAAAACGGCTACTTCACCTACTCCGTCAATATAGGGAATTAATAAATATTCTGCAAAAATTATGTTTCCTGAAACATAGCTTATAAAAGCAAAGCAACCAGCAACTAATATTACAGGTACTGTTGCTAAACCATCAAGCCCATCTGTTAAATTGACTGCATTTGATGATCCAACAATAACAAATAAATAAAAGGGAATAAAAAACCATCCTAAATTTATTACTAGGTTTTTAAAAAACGGAAAATAAAGATTTGAAGTTTGATCAGAATCAATAAATTTATATAAAATAATTAGTGAAATTAAACCAAGTATAACTTGAATGATTAATTTTAATTTTGATGAAATTCCTATTGAATTATTATTTTTTATTTTTTTATAATCATCAAACGCTCCAAGTATTCCAAACGAAAAAGTTATAAAAATCAATAGCCAGTTATATGGATTATTGATATCGGCCCATAAAAAAACTCCAGTAAATAAACCTATTAATATTAGTACACCACCCATTGTTGGTGTGCCTATTTTTTTGATAACATGTTCTTCGGGTCCATCAGAACGAATTGGATTTGTAATTTTTTTTGTAGAAAAATAATTAATAAATTTATCACCAATTAAAAAAACTATTATCATAGATGTAATAACGGCCAGACCAGTTCTTACCGTTAAAAAATTAAAGAAGTTTAAAAATGGATAGGTATCAGAATAATTTATTAGTAAGTTATAAAGCATTATATCGTAAATTTTTAATTATTTTATTTAAACCGGTTGAATTAGATCCTTTTATCATTAAAAAGCTGTCGTTTGGTAAATCATTATTTATTAAATTTAAAATATCCATATTATTATTTAAAATTTTACCTCTAATTTGTGGTTTTAATTTGTTAAATGTATGTTTTGTGAGATCACCATAAGTGTATGTTTTGCTTATTTTTGATTTGTTAATATATTCGGCAATTTTCATATGAAGATTTTTTGAGTATTTTCCAAGTTCGAGCATATTTCCAATTAGAAGAAACTTCTTAATATGATTTTTATAGGTTGAATCAAATCTTTCTAGGGCAAATTTAAATGAAAGTGGATTTGAATTATAACTTTCATCAACAATAATTAACTTTCTTACCCCTTTTTTATAATTAATTATTGATCCTCTACTTTCAGGAATATTAAATCCTATAAATAAATTTCTATTTAACTCACCAATATCGAAATAATTTATTATAATACTAATACAAGCTAGTATATTTTCTTTATAATTTGATAAATTTTTTGAAACTAAAAAGGATTTTTTCTGATTTTTAATTTTTAAAGTAATTAAATATTTTTTATCACTTTTTTTCTGATTTAAAAATGTAACATCTGCATTAATATTATTTTTACTAAATGTAATTATTTTAAGTTTACGTGCTTTTGCTTTTTTTATAAAATATTTATAATATTTATCATCCAAATTTATGATCATTGTACCACCAGGAATAATATTATTTATAATTTCACCTTTGGCCCAAGCAATTTGATTTAAATTTTTAAAATTTTCAATATGTGCATAGGATATGTTTGTAATTAACCCTAAGTTTGGATTTATCAATTTTGTCAAATAATCTATTTCTCCTTTTTTATCCATTCCAACTTCATGAACCACAAACTTTGATGACTGTGGAGTGTTAAACATACTTAGGGGCACACCATATTTATTGTTAAATGAATTTTTTGAAAAATATGTTTTTTCTAGTTTTCCTAAACAATGACCAGTTAATTGCTTTAAAGATGTTTTTCCAGCAGAACCTGTAATAGCAATATTAATGGCATCTAATGATTTTCTAAATGTTGAGCTCAACTTGTTAAATTCTTTTAAAGGATTTTGTTTAAATATTATTTTTGAACTTTTATACTTTTTATTGGATATAGCTAAAATTGCTCCATTTCTCAATGAATCTTGAACAAAATTATTACCATCAAACTTTTTACCTTTTACGCCGATGAAAATTGAATTTTTATTAACTTTTTTTGAATTTATTGATGCAAAATTAATTTTTATATTTTTTTTTAAATTATTTTTTTTTAAATTTTCTTGTAAAATATTTGTCTTAATTGACTTAGATAGATATAAATTTTTATTTTTTATTGCTTTTAATATCTCCAATTTATCAGAAAAAAAATTCCGTTTTTTATATTCTTGATAATTCTCATGTCCTTTGCCAGCTACAATTAAGATATCACCAGATTTTAAATTTTGTATAGCAATAGATATTGCTTTTGATCTGGAGGGAATTTCTATAAAATTATTTTTTTTTATTCCTTTTTTAATTTGATTCCTTATTAACTTAGGATTTTCAAATCTAGGATTATCATCTGTTAAGTATAAATTATCACAGTATTTGCTTGCTATTGATCCCATAATTGGTCTTTTATGTTTATCTCTATTTCCTCCACAGCCAAATAGTAAAGAAATTTTACCAAGAGGAAAATCCTCTTTAACATTCAAAATTGCAGATTTTAGTGCATCTGGAGTATGCGCATAATCAAGAATTACTTTTGATTTATTATAAATGTTACCGATTTTTTCTAGTCTTCCGTTTATAGGCTTAATATTTTTAATAGATTTTAGAATATCATTAATTTTAACTTTCGATAAATACGCCGCAATTATAGCAAAAATCAAATTTTTGATCTGAATTTTACCAATTAAAGATGTTTTAAAAGAGTAAATTTTATTATTAATATTAAAATCAACTTTCTGTTGATCATTAACTTTTTTAATATTTATAATATTAACAAATGATTGTTTTGTACCATAACCATATTTTTTTAATTTTCTTTTTTTTGAAATATTATTTAACTGTTTTGCCTGTATTATATTTTCATCGAAAATTACATTTCCTTTCTCTTTTAATAAATTATTAAAAAGAATTAGTTTAGAATTTAAATAATCCTTAAATGTTTTGTGATAGTCGAGGTGGTCTCTTGAAAAATTGGTGAATAAAGCTGTATTAAATTTAATATTATTTAATCTTTGTTGTTTTAATCCATGACTGGACGCTTCCATTATTACATTTTCTATTTTTAATTGCTTGAGTTCTTTTAAAATTTTATGAATTTTTACAGAATCTAGTGATGTATTATTAGTTTTTAAATTAAATTTTTTGGATAGGACTCCAAGTGTCCCAATTGCAGCTACTTTTTTATTGTTCAAATTTAATATTTGATAATAAAAATTTGCTACAGAAGTTTTTCCATTTGTGCCTGTTACGGCAATAATATTTTTTGGCTTCTTGTTATAAAAATTTTTAGCTACCTCAGCTAATAATTTTCTGGGATCCTTGCTTTGAACAAACAATATTTTATTCTTATCAAAACCTACAAAGTTTAAATTAGATACAATTATTTTAGCCCCATTTTTTATGGCTTCATTTATATAATTATTTCCATTAGTATTTTTTCCATTAAGTGCAAAAAAAATATCATTAGATCTACAGTGTTTGCTATTAAATCTAATATTTTTAAATTTAATTGATCTATATTTTTGATTTATATTTTGAATTACTTTACCTAATAACATTTAATTTAAATTCCTAGTATTTTGTGGCTAAAATAGGTCCTATTTTTTCAATTATTTTCCCTGCTACCTCAACCGCAGTCCATCCTGCTGTATTAAACTGGGTTCCTTTAATTTTCCAACCAGATCCATCTTTATACTCATAAATATATTCATTATTAGGTCTAGGCTCATCTAACATCACTAATAATACATATTTTGGATTAGATGCCGGGAATATAGAAGCAAAAGTATTTATTTTTTTTTTTGAGTAGCTTCCTGAAATAGACTTTTGTGCAGTCCCAGTTTTTCCAGCAATTTCATAGCCTTCAATATTTGCAAAGCTAGCTGTTCCCTCTTTATTTGTGACTATTTTTCTTAAAGCCAGATTAACTTTATCTGAAACATCCTCAGAAATAATTTGTTCATATTTTATTTCTCTTTTTGTTTCTTTTAAAATTAAAGTAGGTTTTATGTTATATCCGCCATTTGAAATTATTGAATACCCTTTAGCGAGTTGTAATGGAGTAGTGGTAATACCATGTCCATATGCGGTGGTTGCAAGTTTACATTTTCCCCATTTAAATTTTAAAGGAATTCCAATCTCTTCAATATCAAATTCTAATATATTGAGTAAACCTAGATCATTTAAAAAATTTCGAAATTTTTTCTCACCTACTTTTTGTGCTATTCTTACTGAGCCAATATTACCAGACCTAATTAATATTTGTTCTGCTGTCAAATCTGAAGGTATTTTTTCATCATATTCTCCAATAGCAAATTTGCTACAATAAATTTTTTTTTCTAAATTATTAAATTCTGTATCGGGTTCTATTAAACCTTCTTTTAATCCTGCCGCATAAGTAAATGTTTTAAAAACTGACCCTAATTCATATACACCCTTGGTGGCTCTATTTATTAGATTTTTGTCTTTAAGAAGTTGTCTTTTGTTGATGTCATAATCAGGTATTGATAAGAGAGATAAGATTTCTCCATTTTCAGAATTCATCAATATAGCAGCTGAGCCAATGCTATTAAATATTTTTTGAAATTTAATAAGTTCTTCTCTAATTAAATATTGTAAATTTACATCAACTGTAAGTTTCAAATCTTTATTATTTTCTTTCAGGACTTTATCGAAACTTTTCTCTATTCCAGATATACCATTGTTTTCATTATCAATTTGACCAATAATGTGACTAAAAAGGTTTTTTTGAGGATATATTCTTGTAATTCTATTTTCTGGAATCAAAGATTTATCTCCAAGCATAATTAATTTTTCATAATTTTCAGGATCTAATTCTTCAGCAAAATAAAAGAATTTTTTTCCTGCTAGCTTTTTTTCGATAAGATTATAGTTTTTTTTTGGGAAAAGTATTTTCAAATTAAGAAGCAATTTTTGTTTGTCAATTACTAAATTGGGATTAATTCCAATATTTCTCGTTATGATGGTTTTTGCTAAAATGTTATTGTTTCTATCTAATATATTGTTTCGAACTTCTTTCTTTAAGCCTATGATATTATTTTCAGTAAGTTTTTTTCCTGTCAAATAAAATGATTTTAAGAAAAAAATTATTAAAATAACTACAAAAATAAAAAAGACAAATGCGACTCTATTAAAAGAAATATTTAATTTATTTTTTTCATACCTATTACTAAGTTTATTAAAATCATTTTCAAAACCAAAAATATTATTTTCACTTTTCATATCAATCAATATTTTTTAAATCTATTTGATTAATTTCAGTTATAATTTGAATGTTTTTTTTCAAAGTATAATTTAATTCATTATCAAAATATAAATAATAAAAATCCAGTAATTTTGATGGCGAACTTAAATAATTATGCTCTAGTTTAACTAACTCTTCTACACTAATTAAATAATTAATATTTTCCTTTACTGAAAATATTTTTTCATCCAATTTTTTGGTATAATTTTTAATTAATATTGTTGAAAATATTAATATTAATATAGTTAAAATAAAAAATTTTCTTGTCATAATTTTTTTCCTATATTTTCAATTTCTAATAAATGCTTGAACTTCATTAAAAATTCCTCAAAATTAGCTCCGTCTTTAATCTTTTTAGCATATCTAAGTTTTGCAGATCTAGAGGGTGGATTTTTTTTTATTTCATCAGCTGAAGGAATAATTGCTTTTTTGTTAAATAATTCAAAAAATTTATTTTTATTTTTAGAGATTGGTACATATCTAGAAACTTTTTTTTCTTCTGAATAATTTTTAAAAAAAAATTTAACTATCCTGTCCTCTAAAGAGTTGAATGTAACAACAATAATATAACTATCAATTGGAATTAAATTATATGCATTGATTAATCCATAAATTAATTCACTTACTTCCTGATTTACAAATATCCTTAATGATTGAAAAATTTTTGTAGATTTATTTATCTTATAATTGTAGTTTTTTTTTTCTTTATTGATTATTTCAACTAGATCTGATGTTGAAAGATAATTTTTATTTCTTTTTTTTATAATACTTTGAGCAATTCTTCTTGCATCTTTTTCTTCTCCAAAAAACTTAAAAATTTGAGCAAGTTCTGCTTTATCTAATTTATTTACTACTTCGTTTGCTGAAAATGAGTTTAAACCCAATTTCATATTTAGTTTGCCTTTAAAATTAAATGATAATCCCTTTTTTTCATCAAAAATCTGATCTGTAGAATAACCGAGGTCAAATATAACTGCTTTAAGATTATTTGGATTTATTTTTTCAATTTTACTAAATCTATTATGATTAAATTCAAACCTGTCACCAAAGTGCTTTTTAAATTTCTCTGATAATTTAATTGAGTTTGTATCTCGATCAAAAGCAATTACTTTATTTTTTGAATTTTCTAAAATTTTTTCCGAATAACCACCTTGTCCAAAGGTACAATCTAAAAAAGTGCCACCATATCGAGGGGAAATGATCTTGAT
>CEUZ01069385.1_pt1 | contig 21374 bp, 23 predicted proteins | sample 361511 | NCBI WGS metagenome assembly CEUZ01 (sample SAMEA2622822, study PRJEB7988) | marine metagenome | biome: marine biome (ENVO:00000447); feature: surface water layer (ENVO:00002042); material: "saline water (ENVO:00002010), including plankton (ENVO:xxxxxxxx)" | depth 5 m
GAGGCGTTGTGTTCAAATCCCCTCCGGCTAGATGGAGTGCCAGGAGAATGGGCATGAGGGGGATATCCGACTTGCTGGAGAGACTTAGGGAGTCGGGCGTTCCGATGGACGATTGTATTGCCTATGCGATGCAATCTGTTGACATCGAGGATTTTACCGATTTCGACATCAATACCTTCCTGATGGATAGGCCCATACCGTTTCTGTCTACTGAAAATGGTACTACGAAGACTATCTCGGCCCCGCATATGATTGCCACTCTCCTACACCATCTAGAGGTTCTTGAAGGGCATCATGTGCTTGTATTGGGTTCTAAGGGCGGCTATATTGCAGCCCTTCTAGACAGCATGCTTGGCCCTAGGGGTGCGGTTACCGTAGTCGAGCCTCATCCTGAGGTCAGGAGGCATACCAGCCAGCGTCTAGATATTTTTGAGTCGATGGGGGAGCTTCGAGTTCTGCCTATCGACTTCCTAGAAGTGATGGATGATGAATTCCGACCAGTCGATAGAGTACTGATTACTGGGGCTATCAAAGAGTTGCTTCCTGATGTCGGTAATCTAGTCGGGGAAGGAGGATTCGTGCTAGGACCATTCGGAGGGCCGGTTCACCAGAGGTTATTGAAGAGAGAGCGGCAAGGTGACGAGTGGCTTGACACCGACCTTGGAGGAGTTGTGTTTGGACCGATGGATCTCGGAGAGGCCGAGAGGTCCAGTCTAGACCCTCAGAATCTAGCAGAGCTTCTGGAGGATGTCCTGAGACTGGTTTCCGAGATTATCGAAATCGAAGACGAAACTCTAGTCAGGTTGGAGAGTCTGATTGCCTCTCTTCGGGAATTGCCCCTTGACATACCAGATCTTGATGAGGAGTCAACTGAGGACGAGATTATGGAGCATCCTGTGATAGAGCTCCTGCTTATGGAGATGGACTGGTTAGGTCCAATGTGGCCAATTTTCGAAGATTTTCTCTCTGTCGAGATTGCCTCGCCTGGTTCTCCAGACGAAGATGAGTACGGAATGGCGGGCGGACACAAGGACCTGATTCCTTAGATCACTGTAGAGCAGGTTGCATTAACCTCGTCAATGGGATCGAAATTGGGGGAAGATGGTCCGAAAGCATGTGCCTTGAGGTCTTAGGCTCGAAGAGATTGCCTGAAAGAGCGGTTTCGATGACTTCTTCCTTCTCTAGGGAATCTCTCCCGCAGTTGGGCCAAACAGACAAGGTTACTCTGTCGTCCTCGAGATAATTCACTAGAACGCACGGCAGACATTGGAGCCCTAGCCGCTCGGCCACCTTTGTCCTATGATGGCCGTCCAGTATAGTGCCGGTCTTCCTGTCTACTAGAAGTGGCTTAGTGTAAGCCTTCCACCTGAGTGTCATCTTCTCGAGATTATCTACTCTATGTTCTTCCACCTTCTCATGCGGAACTAGGGCCTCAATAGGAACTAACTCGACCTCCACAGTATCCCGAGACCCTCATTGGACATATGTCTAACGCCCGAAGGAATCATGACCAAGACGCCGACGGCCAGTCATGGGAAAGCCCTCGGAATATGCTAGCCAAGCCGATAGGCTGGTGCTTTCTGGGCTGCGTTCCAAGGGTGAAGCCTGGATAGTAGGGGGTTGGGTCAGAGAATCCGCTTCCGGTGAGCCTTCAACTGATATGGATATAGCCACCAATCTGCTCCCTGAAGAGGTCAAGAATCTGTTTCCGCTCTCTCTGATGTACGGGGCCGAATATGGAACTGTAGTCGTCAGACTCGAGGACCATGAAAAGAGCTGGGAGGTCACTACATTACGTAGTGAGGGCGGTTATGGAGACGGTAGAAGGCCCGACAATGTCGAGTTCGGCGTCGACATAAATGGGGATCTCTCACGGAGAGACTTCACCATCAACGCTATGGCATACGATTCGGAATGGAACCTCATTGATCCCTTTGGAGGCTCTTCTGATATGGAAAATGGCATCTTGAAGTCGGTGGGAAATGCCACTGAGAGACTTAGTGAGGATGGCCTCAGAGTGATGCGCGCATACCGTTTTCTAGCATCGGAGAAGGTCGTATCCATGGATGCAGAGCTAAGTTTAGCTGTCAGGGATAACGTTGGCATGCTGGAGCAAGTTTCCAAAGAGAGGATTGGTGATGAGATGATGCAGACACTAGCTTCACCCAATGCCAGTGCTGCATTATCTATGATGCAAGATGACGGGGTAATTCACGAAATCCTTCCAGGCCTCTCTGCCAGTACGTATCCAGTTCTCTGTGGCGATTCTCTCGTTAACTTGGCATTGGTGTGTAGTGGCGATGAACGTAGTGGGGCTGAATTGATTGCATTGCTGAGGGATTCTCTGAAGATGTCAACTGATGATCTGCGTGAGATTGCCTTTCTTCACAATGCACGGAATGCACCCATTCCTTCTGAAATTTCAGAGATGAGGGTTTTCAGGGCGGCTCTGCCCGTTCTGCGTCAGACTCGATTCATCCGTTACTGTGAGGGACTCGGTCGCGATATTGGTGGCTTTGACAGTTCATTGTCTGAGCTCGCGCCACTCAGGGCTGGCAATTCTCCTATCGTAGATGGGAATGTCCTGTCAGAGGCCACAGGATTGGAACCCGGGCCTAAAATGGGCAGATTGAAGGGGATGCTCCACAGAATCCAAGTAGAGAGGGACCTAAATGACAGTGGTGAGGTTCTGGCACTGTTAGAAGAGTTAGATTGGATGGAATCAGAGCACGAAAATTGGCCAGTATTGGGGTGGCCCTAGGGTAGCTCATTTAGCATCTCGATGTACTCTTGCATATCGAGGAACTGGTCCTCGTCGAAGTCGTAAGGCTGTACAATCATGCACCACCCATCTCCGTAGGCATCGTCGTTAATTAGATCCGGATTATCTTCGACTTCTCCGTTGAGTTCTAGGATCTTACAGGGGAATGGTGCATTGATTAGCAATGTCTCGATTTCTCCATTGAAACTAGTAGTTAGAGTCATTATCAAATCTTCTGTACCGACCTCATCTCCGCTTCCCATAATCATGGGTGCGTCGTCGTCATCTGAATCAGTCTCGGCCTCCTTATCTGAATCGAACTCGCTGTCATCCTCCGGCCTAGTCAAAACCACTCTAACAATTTCGCCATACTCGGCGGGAACGAATTCGCTGACTCCAATCTTCACAGATTCTGCCTTATCATCCAATGCTAGGACCCAAATATGGTCCAAACTGTACTTGCGGTCATGGGCTATGCTGTACTCGATGTAGTCCCCGTCTGCCATTGATACCGAACCGCGCGTTTACAGGACCAATTTGAACTATTCGCTGCGAAAGGGTATCTTCTGCTGCCACGAGGGATTAACTACGTAGTCCTACTCTCAATTGATGAGGAGAGGAAGTTGGACTTCGCAGAGGCTGAAGAACAATCTATGATTCGCGATATGGTTCGCGATTTCTCAGAGAGTGTGTTGGCCCCTACTTGCCTTGACAGGGACCGTGAGCAGAGGGCCCCGCTTGAGGAATGGAAGATTTTCTGTGAGCAGACCGGACTACAGGGAATAACGATCCCGGAAGAGTACGGGGGCAGCCCAGTAGACGATATCTCTGAAGCAATTATCGTCGAGGAGTTGGCCCGGGTCGACCCTTCCTTCTCAGTGATGTTCTGCGTACATGTAGGACTTTGCTCGAAAACAATTGCGCTCCACGGAAACGAGGAACAGAAGCGGAATTACTTGTCTAGACTGGCACAAAATGAGATTGGAGCATACTCTCTTTCCGAGGCTGGTGCGGGTACCGATGCTGCGGCATTGGGCTGCAAGGCTAAGTTGAGCGCTGATGGTACTCACTATGTCCTAAATGGGGAGAAGATGTGGGTAACCAACGGAGAGAGTGCCGACATCTACGTCCTTTTTGCAAAGGATGTCGGCCACCCAGAGTTCGGGAAGAAGAAGCATGGCGGCACTACTGCCTTCATCGTTGAGAAGAGTTTCGAGGGTTTCTCTGTCGGAAAGAAGGAGGACAAACTAGGAATCCGTTCTAGTGACACTTGCTCTCTGTTACTGGATGACTGCAAGGTTCCTATCGAAAATGTGCTGAAAGAACCCGGAGACGGCTTTCCAATTGCAATGAACGCTTTGGATAACTCGAGAATCGGAATTGCTGCCCAGGCTCTGGGAATAGCACAAGGGGCTTACGAGTCGGCATTAGGGTACGCTCACGAGAGAGAGGCTTTCGGCAAACCGATAGCATACCATCAGAGCGTTGGAAACTACCTCGCAGACATGGCCACTAGGACCGAGGCGGCGAGGCTAATGGTGTACAAGGCAGCATGGGCGAAACAGAGGCACTACGAGGATGATGCTCCACGTCACACCATGGAAGCCAGTATGGCAAAACTGTTCGCAGGTGACACCGCTATGTGGGTGGCTGAGAGAGCAGTACAAGTTCTAGGGGGATACGGATATACCACAGACTTCCCCGTCGAACGCTTCTTCCGCGATGCCAAGATTACTCAAATCTACGAAGGTACGCAAGAGGTCCAGCGAATCGTGATCAACCGCTCCATCGCCCAGGAGTGATGGAGTGGCAGAGTACCCTATAGCCGAGATTCGTTCTCGGTTCCCTGGCTTGCAGCGACGGATAAATGGCTACCAGGCCATCTTCTTCGATGGCCCTGGAGGGAGCCAGTCTCCAGAATCCGTAGGAGATGCTGTCAAGCATTATCTATTGCATCAGAATGCCAATGTAGGCATGTCTTTCGCTACCTCAAAGGAGACTGATGAGTTGATTGAGGAGACCATGCGAGCATGTGCTGATCTGGTCGGTTGCGAGGATTATCGAGAAATTGTTTTCGGACAGAACATGACTAGCCTAACAATCCAACTAGCCAGTGCTCTGAGCCGAACTTGGGGCCCGGGCGACGAGGTTGTGGTTACTCGCTCAGACCACGATGCTAACGTTAGGCCATGGGTTCTAGCAGCTCAGTGGTCGGGTGCAACAGTCAGATGGATAGACATAGATCCTGATGACTGCACACACAACAACGAAACTATTGACACTAGCATTAATGATAGTACGGTGTTGATTGCAATAGGTGCTGCATCGAACTTTTCTGGTACAATAAACGCCGTCAAAGAGATTTGTGAAAAGGCGCACAATGTCGGAGCAGAGGTTTTCGTTGATGCAGTGCATTATGCTCCGCATGGCCTGATTGATGTGCGGGAGATGGGATGCGATTACCTTGCTTGCTCGTCGTACAAGTTCTTCGGCACCCACCAAGGCATCCTATGGGGTAGATTCGACAGATTGGCTGAGCTTCCTGTGGCAAAACTGCGGGTTTCGACTGAAGAGGTCCCATTCAGATGGATGACTGGGACTCAAGGACATGAGTCGATGGCAGGCACTCTGGCTGCCATAGAGCATCTCGAATGGCTTGGCAGATTCCTTGCTGGCACAGATATTTCTCGCAGAGAGGCCCTTAGAGAGGCATTTTCTGCGATTGAGGAATATGAGAGCGAGTTATGCTGGAGGATGATCGAGGGCCTTGAGAGTATAGGGGTCAAGATTTGGGGAATTACCGACTCAGCGATGAAGGATTTCAGAGCACCTACTGTCTCCTTCACCCACCAATCCATGACTGCGGAGAAGATTGGTGCAGCCCTTGCCAATCACGGGATATTCGCTTGGGCTGGGAACTTCTATGCTCTGGAGCTATCCGAGGCCCTAGGACTTGAGCCGGAAGGTGCCCTGAGGGTCGGAATTTTGCACTACAACACCGCTGAAGAGGTAGATAGGTTCCTCGAAGTGCTCTCGGAGATTCTAGGTTAGTTACTCAACCCAGCGATACTCTCTCTGGCCCTCTAGATTGCCCTCGCGTCCAACTCCGACCAGAGCGAATTCGCCATCAGGGCTAACCACAGATCTCTTCCTTGAGCCCCTGTGAAGAGCCTCATAGACTGTCTTGTTGATTGGGTGACGATTTGACAATCTCTCAAACAGATGGAATCTGGATGCTATCTCTCGCCAATCGGCTTGTACGAGTCCTTCGAAGACCTTGGCCTTGGCACCTGAGCCATAGCCGCAAAGGCCTACTCTCTTGCCGGCCATGTCAATGTTGTCGATGTAGTCCGACTCCATGGTGGACATCAGTGCTAGGAAAATGGATCCAGTGTACTGATTTCCAATCAGACTGGAAGCTCTCGTGGTCTTCTCGATCCTCTTATCGACGAAGGTCTTGAACTCCTCCGTCTTGGAGATTAGTCTGCGATAATAGTCATTTGACTTCTCGAATTCCTCGATACCCTCAGGAGTATCTGGGAAGTCCTCTGGTAGTGGCTCGGAGCCTATCTCCTCTACGATGTCGGCCCACATCGGCAGATGCCTTCTGTCGTGCCTGAATACATCTGGGAACATTCTCTTGCCTTGAAAGGCATAGGGCAGGTGGACAATGATTCGACTCCATTGATTGGTCAGAATCTCATCCTCTTCTGGGTCGTACCTGCCCTCTCTGATGGCTTTCTCTCTGAAGTTGATAAAAGCCTGCTTAACTGACTCTGAGTAGCACCTGTTTGAGAACTGTCCATCGAATACTGGTGTGTCCTTGTGAATCTGGAGTTTGGGGCTCTCGAACATTACATCATCCTTTTTCGAAGAACTTGGTAGATGCTTGAGAATACGTTCAGCGAGTCCTTCCTTGACCTTCTCGCCGCTCTCTCTGGCTAAATCAAGGACGTTTTCGACGATGGTTCTGGTGTCCACTTCTCTCCTCGGCTTGAAGAAATCATGCACAGGCATGGTGGAGACTCCCCAGATGTCTGGAATCTCCAGAAGTCTGGGGTTGTGGCGAATCAGAATGGCGCCACCACCTGCTCCCTGAGTATACTCGCCGGTTGAGCCGATATCGTACTTGGCGTTGTCAGCGAAGACAACGATTCCAATCCTATCTTTCTCTTCACCACCTCGAGCGACCCAATCCAGAGTGTTGTGCATTGCATCAACCGCACCTATGCAAGCGAAAGTCAGGTCAACGACGTCGCAGTTTCGGAAGCAGTCCTTACCATGAGTCGGAGCATATCTCTGCTCTAGCATGTCCATAATGTAAGTCGCTGTAGGCTTGGAGCCGTCTAGAGCGGATTCGGTTCCCAGATATATTCGCCCTATTGTGGCCGGGTCGATTCCGTTTCTGTCGATTAGTCTGCGTACTGCATTGGCACCCATTGTCGCGGTATCCTCGTGAACATCTGGGATAGCCATAGCAGAAAGTCCGAGGCCTCGATTCAACTTGGCGAAGTCAGCCCCTCGCAACTTGGCGAAGTCTTCCATATCGAAATATAGTCTAGGGAAATGAATCGCGATGTCATCTATGCCTACGCTGGGCATGGGAAAACCTTGTGCCTCGCCCGTAGGGGGCTAGTTATGAGTCCTCTCCCTGCGAGATAGTTCAGAAATGGGGTACTAAGCGTATCACTGAGGGCCGGTGAGGTCTTCAATGGCCGACATCAGTTCTCCCTTAGTGGCAAAGTGCTGTGAAAGCGGCTCTAAGACATCGGCTAGTGCGTCTGCGACCGCAATTTTCGCATCGAGTGGATGGATTGAGCCATCCGAGACGGCAGAGATGAATGAATCAAGGTCTTCCCAAGTCGATGGTTCTCCGTACTTGGGGTCAGGTGTCACAGTGATTGAGCCGTTGCGGGGCATGACGATTAGCCGAGCAATCTCGAATACAGGAGACTCGGTATTGCCGACTTCAAGGAAAGCCCCACGCATCTTTTCCCTCAATGAATCGCGATCGTCATCCAGCAAAATTGCATTCCCCGGATCAGACTTAGACATCTTATGGTCGAAAGATTCCATCCTCCCTCCCGGTCCTTTGAGTCCGGACATCATCGGAGTGTGGATGCAAGTGGCCTTGGGCCAATCGTACTTGTCAGCGACCTCTCGCATGTACATGTGTGCCTTGCGTTGGTCCATCCCGCCGAATGCAATGTCGACTTCCAACTCAAAAATATCTGCAGCTTGAAGGGCAGGATAGTAGAATGCTGCAAGGTCGTGGTCAGAGGAGTCTTCGTCGCGTCCCATGATACTGAATGTCCTTCGAACTCTTGACAGGCTCATGTTCTTCGAACACCTCAGAACTCTTTCCCAATACTTGCCTGAATCCATCAGTTCTGATGCACTCAGGAATCTTAACTCCCCTGGACCCTCTCCTTCGGGAGGATTTCCTAGGAGTCCTCTGAAGGTCTCCGCGAGGTAATCTCCTGCAATCTTGATTTTTCCCATGTCCCTGTCGAATTTGTCATTCACCCAAGCATGCCAGTCGGCTAGCAAGATAATCACATTCACGCCTTCTTCAAGCATATCGCGGATAGTATCGGCCAGAACAACATACGCTACATGTGCCTTACCGCTCGGCTCGAGCCCTATGTATGCGACTAACTGGTTATCTCCGGAGTGCGTGGTTCCTCCAGAGATAGCAGAGGCTATGTGATCGATGCCTATTACCTCGGCGCAGCCGGCGAACATCCTGTTGATTCGATTCCGGTCATCGTCACTAAGTGACGTCATCGGATCATTCTTTTCCATGTTCACCTCAATCAAGCAACTTCGTCAACTTCTCTGCCCTTCCAGCGGCCTTGGTATTGTCTCCCTGCTCAAGGGCTGCCTCTATCTCAGCAATCATAGAGTCTGCCTGTGAAACGAGTTCTTCGGGCACATTTTCAGACATTGACATGAAGTGGCGGGCAGCTGAGATTGCAGACTTCGCCTTGCTGGCTTTCTTGGCCCATTCCTTCGCCTTGTCTCCTCTCTGCTTAGAGCTGTATCCGGTGGCGGCATCGAGGAATGAAGTCCACCTCTTCCTATCATCCATTGCGATCTTAACTGACTCGGGATCCTCAAAGTTAGGTGGAACATTGGTGACATCGATAATCAGTGCCCCCTTCTCGTTGTAATTGGCCTCAATAGAGGTCATCACTCCATGGGAACCACTGAATGAGTTGTTCCCTGACTCACTTACGTCGTCGAAGTACTCGCTGGCTAGCACCGCTAGACCTCCATTCTCCGAAACCTGCTTCACTAGTCCTCTCTTGACGTCGAATCTCTCCATGCCGCGGCGCTGGCTCGCAACTTCTTGAATGCTGTTGCCATTCAAGGCTCTGGGCTTGTCGAACGGGCTAAACAGAAGTCACCCGTCCGCCGTGTATGGCTACCTCTGTCGCGAGGATGTTGACAGTTGTTCTCGTATCTATGATGCTGACGCCGCATGTGCACGCAGAATCAGCAGTAGAACTGGATGAGATTGTCAAACTCGCACCCATTGATCTTGGAATCGAGGGGGGCGCAATTGATCCTTTAGGCGAGAAGGTGATTGTGTACGGGGCCGAGTCTTATCTTAATTTGTTAGACGCATCCGATCCGACTATCAGAACTGATTTAGTCTGGAGTGATGAGTTGCAAAGTCAATGGATAAATCTTCACGCAGGAGACTTCCATCCGGGAGGTCAGACTGCTCTGATTGTGGGCGATTCAGGAGAGGTTCTGAGATATGCAATGAGCGATCATTCAGTTACCGACGCCGGAGGAGATCTTGAGTTCGGCAATGTTGACCTACACTCAGTGGCTTGGAACCCGGGTGGATCTTGGGCTTATGTTGGCGGTTCTGATGGTTGGTTGTGGAGAATGCGGGCTGCAGCTGAGGGAGATGCCGAAGTTCACTTGATTGAAGGAAGAGGAAGTAGTGATATCACGGCAATAGACTGCCATACCTCAAAAATTCTATGCGTGGTTACAAGTGTGACGGATGGCATAGGAGTAATCGACCGAGATCACACTTTGTATTGGATAGGAGGAACTGTGTATCCCTGGCAAGACGTTCATTGCCCTCAAGTGGATGTAGGGCAATGCGTTGCAGTATCGGATGATAGGAACATTGGAGTGATTGAACTGAACTCTGATTTCCCAGGTTTGTCTATAATCACCATTACACAGCTTACTGGGGCCGAGGGAGTATTTACAGGAATATCGGGGCAAAACGATGACAGGTCGATTGTCTCAGTCGCTCCATTCGCACTCTTAGAGCATGATCTAAGCGATGACAAGACATTTCCTTGGCTTGAGAATACAGATGTTGAGGACTTTGACGCCAGCATCGCGGGGCAGAGAGTAGTATCTACTTGGCCCATAGACAGAGACAGCGGCTGGATATTGACTGACAGAGGTACGCTGATTCAGTATCATCCGCCTTCCCAATCTATTCCTGGAATCCTAGGAGTATGGATTCTGATTGCCATCCCGGCCGTGACTGCATTGGTTATTCTCAGTGTAGGGCTGAGCTTTTCACCAAGTCTTCAGAACTGGTTCACACAGAAATTCGGTACCGCAGAAGAGAGTCGTATGGCTAAGCGTGAGGCACGTAGAAAGAGGAGGCGTTAGTCGGCAACGTTCATTTGGGCTGCGTGGTCGCGATAGGTTTGAGACATGGCATACGAGGCGTTGGACTTCTACGACATTGATTCCCTCCTAACCGAGGAGGAAAGGATGGTCCGCGATATGGTAAGAGACTGGGTCGACAAGGAGGTCATTCCCAACATAGAGGAGGCTTGTCGCGACGGAGTGTTTCCGGACAAGTGGAGAGTGGATCTCGGAGAGATGGGGATTCTTGGTGCTCCTCTGAAGGGATATGGATGCCCGGGTCTGTCATACATCGCATACGGACTCATATGTCAGGAATTGGAACGTGGCGACAGTGGCGTGAGATCATTCGCCAGCGTTCAGGGCTCTCTGGCTATGTACCCAATCTGGGACTTCGGCAGCGAGGAGCAGAAGAATCACTACCTACCAAGAATGGCAACTGGCGAGTTCATTGGCTGCTTCGGCCTGACAGAGCCTGACTACGGCTCAAATCCCGGCGACATGATTACCCGCGCTGAGGACAAAGGTGACCACTACCTGCTGAATGGTGCTAAGATGTGGATAACTAATGGTACCATTGCAGATTTGGCTGTGGTTTGGGCCAAGCTCGACGGAGTGATTCGAGGATTTATTGTCGAGAAGGACGATCCCGGATTCTCTGCACCCGAGATGACTGGGAAGCACTCACTCAAGGCCAGTGTGACCAGTGAGTTGGTTTTCCAAGACTGCCGAATCCCCAAAGATAGGATTCTTCCCGGAGTAAAAGGCCTAAAGGGCCCGTTCAGTTGTCTGAATAATGCTCGCTATGGGATATCTTGGGGTGCCGTGGGGGCTGCGCAGTCGTGCTTCGACTCGGCCAGGGAGTATGCATTGAGTAGGATTCAGTTCGACCATCCTATAGCATCTTTCCAATTGGTCCAGAACAAGTTATCATGGATGCTCAGAGAGATTACCAAGGCACAACTATTAGCATATCACCTTGGTAATAAGAAGGATGATGGCACTTGGATTCCAGAGCATATTTCTCTGGCCAAGATGAACAATGTTGACATCGCACTTGAAATCGCTAGGATGTCAAGGGATATCCACGGTGCTAACGGAATCCTCGACGAGTATCCTGTAATGAGGCACATGGCCAATCTGGAGTCAGTGAAGACCTACGAGGGCACCCACGACATACACAACCTAATCCTCGGACGCCACATAACAGGTATCCAGTCATTTACCAGAGAGCCCTAGATTAGCCACACTGGGAGTTCCGAAAATTGATAGCGCGACTGACGTTCGGAGTGCTGTTGACCATGGCTATAGGAGTTCTACTCAAGCAAGTTCCCGACACCACTGCCAAGATTGGAGTCTCTGGAGGCAGAGTAGACGAGTCTGCTGTCAGCAAATGGTCGATGAGCCCATACGATGAATACGCTTTGGAGAGCGCTCTGAAAATGAAGGAGGCAGGAGGTGGTGAGGTGGTAGCAATCACATGTGGACCTGTGCGCGCTGCCAAGATGCTGACCGATGCCGCCGCAGTAGGTGCAGATTCCTTGTTGCACGTCCAAGTGGATGACCTAAGTGGGCTTGACAGCACCCAGGTCCAGTCGGTTCTAGCAGCTGCTCTAGGCCAAGCAGGTTGCGATGTCGTATTCTGTGGAAAGCAGGCTGCGGATACCAATGCAGGGTCAACCGGTCCCGGAGTAGCTCTGCTGATGGGTGCGAGTTGCGTTTCACATGTCTCCGAGGTGTCTTCTAACGAAGGCGGTTATCTCGCATTGCGAGCCAGTTCAGGAGGAGATGAGAGAGTGCAGGTTTCAGCGCCTTGCGTTTTTGCATTCGACAAAGGCTCAGAAGAGCTCAGAAGGCCCAATGTTAGGGGTATTATGATGGCTAAGAAGAAGGCCATAGAGACGTTTTCTCCCGAAGATCTTGGTTTGTCTTTGGGCGCTTCTAGAGTAACCGTGGTAAGTCATTCTCCACCTCCCGAGAAGCCGCCCGGACAGAAGTTCGAGGGAGCTGATTCGGTAGCCACTGTGGTGGGCAAGCTAAGAGACGAGGCCAACGTAATCTAGGTGATTAAATGGATGTAACAGTAATCGCTGATTCAACTGCTGATGGACTGACATCGGTCACCGCCCAATTAGTCGGTGCTGCTTCTTCAATTGGAGGTACGACAACCGTGCTATGTCCTGGAGGAGTCGGGGCATCAGAGGCTGCTTCGATTTCCGGAGTTTCCAAGGTCATCTCAGTCGAGGGCGACTGTTTTGGGACCTACGAGGGAGGGGCATGGGCTACTGCTCTGGACTCACAGGCCACTGGAGATTTAGTCCTCGCAGCAGCATCTCCCAGAGGAAGGGACATTGCAGCATCCTTGGCTGCAATCAGAAAGATTCCAGTTATCCAAGATGCAACCGGACTGGAGGCTGGGATGATTGTTACTAGGCCCATATACTCAGGGAAGGCGACGGAGACATCGAATGTCTCAGCTCCATGTGTGATTACCCTGAGAGCCAATGCCTTCGATGCCGCATCCGGTGGAGGGAGTGCCGCGGTTAACACAGTAAATCAGAGTGCAGATGTAGGATTGGCGGTCAAGGAGGCTATAGCAAAGGCCAGCGAGAGGCTGGATGTCACAGAGGCTGACATCATCATCTCCGGAGGGAGAGGAATGGGAGATCCTTCCAACTTCTCTCACCTCAATGAAGTTGCAGATATCATCGGGGCTGCTGTTGGTGCTAGCAGAGCTGCTGTTGATACTTGGGAAGAGATTCCCCATAGTATGCAGGTTGGCCAGACCGGGAAGACTGTCACACCGAGTCTGTACATCGCGGTGGGGATTAGCGGGGCGATTCAGCATCTAGCTGGTATGAAGACCAGTAAGTACATCGTTGCGATAAACAAAGATCCTGATGCCCCAATCTTCGGAGTTGCCGACTATGGAATAGTTGCTACTTGGGAAGATGCACTGCCTGCTCTCAAGTCAGAGTTGGCCAAACTGTAATCACTTCACGTGAACAGTTATTGACGACTTGGTCGCAGAACCTCTGTCATCTGTTACTGTTAGATAGAAGATATGTACACCTTTTGCCAACCTGACTCTGATTCTGTCGCTGTGTCCGATTACTCTCTGTCTTTCATCCTCCCAAGCCCACGAAGCTATGTCTCCGTCTGGGTCAAACGAACGACTGCCGTCGAGGAGAATCTCGGCCTTGTCCTCATCATCCGCTTCAACCGTGATGTCTTCGCCCGCATCTGCAACGGGAGGCAGGTTGATTGCCCGCGCTGAAGCAGACAATTCCTCCAAGATGTCAGGTTCAGGCTCTGCTTCTTCCGATTCTACCTCGCTCTCCTCATTGAGGTCATGGAGAATCTGATTCGATTCTATGTTGACTTTTGGCCTGGACTCAGCAATGGCCTCCTCTTCGGGCGAGAGGGCTCCTGAGAACTCCGCGCCCACATCGGCTTCATTTTCTTGAGAAGAGTAATCTTCTGTGGCTGGCGTATCTGGATCGATGATAACGATTGGTGCCGGAGTACTGCCTGACTTACGGTCATCACCAATCAGGGCTACTCTCTCCCCTAGAGAAAGTATACTATCGACGATTCCAGGATGCTCAAACTGCCACATTATCGAGCCGTTATTGGAGACTCTGAAAACATCGAACCAAGAGGAAACCAATAGATCGTCTCCCCAGCTTGTGATGCTCGACACTTGGTAATCGAATTTGAAGATGGTCTCGGGCTCATTGCTACCTATCTTCATCCTAAACAGTGTTCCATCGAAGCATCCTGCCACCACTCCATCATCTGTCGGTAGTAGGTCGGTCACTCGAGAGAATAACTCAGTAGAGTTCAGCAGACCTTTCTCGGGATGCCAGCACTCGATTCTGTTCTCAGGGCGGTCATCAACCACCACTCCCAATGAGTTCCTAGCAACCATCAGAACACCATCTCTGCGGAAAGCCATGCAAGATACAGTCTCGATATCATCAGCGGCTGCAGGAGATTCGTGCAATATCCTGAGTGAAGAATCCAAAATCAGTATGCTGCCGTCCTCCAATGCGGCTGCGCAGACGCCATCTGTAGAGTAAGTAATGGCCACCGGAGATTTGCACTCGATTGATGCCAGCAAACCGCCTTGTGGTGAAATCAGCAACAGTCTGTCAGACGAGTCAGCCACTAAGACTCCATCGGGGTGTGCGCATATCATCTCACATCCCGATTCTATGCCGTACTCCCAAAGCGGCTTGCTATGTAATGCCCTAACTCCTCCGGTGCTGGTTGCAGCGACTATGTTCCCATCCGAATTTGCCAGCCCGACAATCCTCTCATTCAGTTCGGCCTTACTGATTATCACTCCATCTGAGCCGTAGACATGCAGGCGGCCGGAGTCAAATCCTACCGCGAAGTTGTCCTCTTCCAATTCACAGCAGTACCTTGCAACCTCGGCAACCGCGGACGTGGTCAGTGCAGGAATAGTCCCTCTCACGATTCGTGATGGTCCAGTGTGACTTCATTGTGCCGCGTCCGCGATACAGTAGAATCATGTCTTGGCTGCGTCATTGCGTGCACTCTCAACCCTAGACAGATACTCCTCGGTGATTCCTCCGGTAACATAGACTCCATCAAAGCAAGAGCAGTCGAAGTTTGCAGGCTTATCTTTGCCTCCGTCTAAGCATGCCTCTACCAAATCGTCCAGTTCCTGATAGATTAGCCAATCAGCTCCTATGGCCTCAGCAATCTGCTCTATGCTGCGGTCGTGGGCGACATACTCTGCACGAGCCGGCATGTCGATGCCGTACACATTTGGATGTATAATTGGAGGAGCAGATGAGGCAAAGAAGACTTGTTTTGCACCTGCTTCCTTCGCCATATCGATGATTCTGCGTGAGGTATTTCCTCGCACTATGCTGTCATCGACTATCATCACCGTCTTACCTGCAAACTCCCAATCGATAGTGTTGAGCTTCTTCTTAACAGAATCCTTCCTCATGGACTGGCCGGGCATGATGAATGTCCTGCCTATGTAGCGATTCTTCACGAAGCCCTCTCGATAATCCACACTCAGTGATCTCGCCATCTCCATGGCGGCTATCCTGCCGCTGTCTGGGACCGGGATCACAGCATCTATTCCATGGTCAGGGCGCTCCTTGAGTACTCTTCTAGCCAGTGCAGCCCCCATTCGCAGACGGGCTCCGTGAACTGAGATTCCATCTATGGTTGAATCTGGGCGGGCGAAGTAGACATGTTCGAAGATGCACGGTGTGTGGGCCGGCTCGGAGTGGCATTGCTTGGCCGAGAACGAACCGTCCAATCTAGCGATTGCAGCCTCACCGGGCGATATATCCCGCTCAGGAGTAAAGCCCAAAGCAGAGCATGTGACGCTCTCGGATGCGAAGATTCTCTCGATGAAACCTTCGTTTTCGCACGTTCCCATGAATAGAGGTCTGATGCCATGAGGGTCTCTGAATGCGACAAGTCCCCATCCCGTAATCATCGCAATCACGCTGTAACTGCCCTCGACTCTAAGGTGGACTCTCTCTACAGCTCGGAAGATGTCGTCCTCAGAAAGAGCCTCAAGTCCACCCGGCCTACCATTTACTGATCTCTGAATCTCGGCTGCAAACAAGTTCAGCAGGGCCTCTGAGTCGGAACTGGTGTTGATTCTTCTGTGGTCGTATTCCAACAGTCCATTGATGATGTCGGTGGTGTTGTTCAGATTGCCGTTATGGGCTAGGCTGACGCCAAAGGGAGTATTGGTGTAGAACGGCTGAGCCTCTGCCACTGAGCTCGAGCCGGCAGTAGGGTAGCGAACATGTCCCATGCCCATTTGTCCGAGTAGGTTCGACATGTGCTTGGCTCTGAAAACGTCCCTGACAAGTCCGTTAGCACGCCTGTGGTAGATGTTATCGGAATCGCTGGTGACTATGCCCGCAGCATCTTGACCCCGGTGCTGCAGTACCAGCATGCCGTCGTAGATGCTACTCGCTACCTGTGCTTCCGGATGTCCCAAGATGCCGATGATACCACACATCGGATAACATACCGCGCTTGCGGTGAGGGACTTAGCACTTTCCGGGTCACTTGCCTGAGCCCATGGAACGTGAGCGCTTGTTCCATCTGTACTTTCGAATCCTAGCAGTCGCGCCATAGCCGCAGTGGGCACAGACACTCTTGGTCTTGTGATACGAGTGTCTGCCGCAGCGCCTGCACCTGATATGTGTGGACTTCTGCCTCTTTCCCATACTGGGTGTTCCCTTTGACATCGTTATCACCTAGGACAGCGCGGCGACCGAAGGGGGTGTTATGAGAGTTGCCCAATAGAGACGTGTCACTCGGAGTCAGATTCGGCATCTGAAAGCGCTATCAGCGGGTCTTCAGCACGTCTTCTAAGAGTGGCTTGCATGAGTAGAACGGTTAGGATTGCGAATCCGAGATAAATTAGTTCGAACATAGAAAGCGCGCCTTCTACAAGATTAGTTCTGAGAGCCATTAGACTCAGCGTTGATCCCGAGGATATGGAATGGAGATAAGTCGAGGCGAAAATGACGATGGCAGCGCTAGTAAGCGGGATTGCAGGGCGATGGTAAGGATTCAGAGTTCCTATCATAGCAAGGATGATTATGAGAGATGTGAGGGCAGCAGAGCCTAGGAAGGCGCTCGCAATTGTCTCTATTTCAAGGGTCATCAGATACCTCCAAGTGTCGCATCAGTACGCTCTGTACGTACTTCCTCTCCTTATCTGTCAGAGGAGGCGTCTCCGGTTCGACGGGAGTTCTGCGCTCGGTAAATCTGACTGACAAAGCGAAGACTGAAATTGCCAAGATTACCCCGAGAATTGAGCTCAACCAGGAAAGTACCCTTGTCAGATTCAATTCGGGAAGAATTGCTAACATAAGGTACCAGGAGGCAAGGATAACTGACCAGCCGGCTAGGATTAGTAGTGGCTTTGAATCAGAATATGTCGGAGCTCCTGAGAGTGCCAAGAAAGTTCCAATTGCTGCAGTGACAAGCCAGGGTCCAGAATCCAATATATTCTGCATCAGAAGTGACTCGGGCGCAGGTGGATGCTCAGAGTGAAGTAGCATCAGAGCTAGGCCGAGCAATGCAACAGGTGCTCCGGCGGGATGTCTCTTGAAAGCAGGGCCCGTTCTGTGCATGGCAAATCCTATGGCGACTAGGCAGAATCCAATCCAGACCTGAGCAGCGGCTAAGGACACGTTCACCGGCAGTGAATGGCATTACATCGTATTTGTGACTCCTGGTTGGGTAATTCGCGCCGCAGTACGCTAGATAGAGTTCATAAATGGGCCATTGGTGGCCGCGATGTCGCAGGACGCGAGGTGAGCCCATGGTCAAGATGCCTAGGACAGTGAAGCGATACAGTCCGGCAGCTGGTAAGCATACAGAGCACACCGTCGAGAGAGTCAAGAAGCGCCGCGCTAGTGAACTGAAGTGGGGTCAGCGAAGATTCCGTAAGGTCACATCTGGTTACCGTGGATTTCCAAGGCCCAAGCCATCTGGCGAGAAGCCTACTAAGAGGGTCAATCTAATCTTTCGATGTACTGAGACAGGTAAGGCACATTCTCCTGCAGGGAAGAGAGCTAGGAAGTTCGAGCTAGTAGACAAGTGAGAGGTGAGATGATGAGTGGTAGATTCCTAAGAGTGAATTGCCGTGACTGCGGTCAAGAAGCCATTGTCTTCGACAGGGCGTCAACCTCAATCTCCTGTGCCATCTGCGGCGCCACTTTGGCGCGGCCGGCCGGAGGCAGGGCGGATTTATCCGGAAGCACAATCATTGACGTCCTCGAGTGAGGGTGTCATATGGCGGGTTCCGAACTTTGGCCAGAGGAAGGGGAGTTGCTGATTTGCGTAGTCAGCAGTGTCAAGGAGAACGGTGCATACTTAGACCTCGAGAGTTATGATGGGAAGACTGGTTTCGTATTCATCGGAGAGGTGGCTTCCGGCTGGGTCAAGAACATCAGCGCTCATCTAAGAGAGGGTCAGCGAGTTGTGGCCAAGGCCATCCAAGTAAGGAAGGACAAGCAAAGAATTGAACTGTCAATAAAGTCTGTCTCTGAAGAGCGTAGGAGGGACACACTACAAGCTTGGAAGAATCGGCAGAGAGCTGGTCAATTGATGCGTGTAGCCGCTGAGAGAGTCGGCTGGGATGAGAAGAAGACTGCAGCTATATGTGACGAGATGCGAGAGATCTTCGGAACCCTATTCGGAGCGCTAGAAGAGTGTGCAATTAGCGATATGGCCCTGAGTGACGCAGGCTTCACAGGAGATTGGATCCCAGTTGTAACCGAGTTGGCTGTAGAGAACATCGTTCCTCCATTCGTAGAGATTAGGGGAGAGTTTGACATCCAAGTTTGGGGTCCAGAGGGAGTAAATGCGATTCGTGAAGCCCTCATAGCTGCAGAAGCCTGCGATGAGAATCTAGAGGAAGTCACAATCACGTGTCATTACGATGGAGCTCCTCACTACAGGGTTGACATCAGAGCTCCCGACTATCAGGCCGCGGAGTCAGTCTGGGAGGCAGCACAAAAGGCGGCCTCAGAAAGCATGGCTTCGGTAGAGGGTTCGATAGCCGCCGAACGTCTCTGAGTCGCCTTTGGCAGACATAGACTTCATTGACCCTTCCGGCCGCAAGCGGCCTGATAGTATGGTCAGGACTAGGTTGCAAAGGTGTACTTCGTGTGGCGAGTTTGGCCTAGGTGCAAGATGTGGAGAATGTGGGTCTGCCATGGCCGCAGTATCGCCGATGAAGTACTCTCCCGAGGATCCTCAAGGTGCTAGGCGTCGCAAGCGCATGGACGTCGGGAGTGATGAGTGGTTAGATTCTCTGCCTACAACTAGGAAGGGGGAGAGTGAGGAGGAATGAATCGGACCAAAATCCACTGGCTGGTCGGAGACAGTCTGCCAGAGCATGCATCAATGCTGGAAGCGGTTCCGGGCGTGGGGAATGTTGGCAAACTAGTCGTCGACTCATTAGTTGAGAAGCATCCCTCTCGCACTCTTGCATGGATTCTACATCCCGACTTCCCTCCTCATTCAACATTGGATAGTGATTCCTTGTTGGCCCCCCCTAGAATCCGCATAGATTCCGTTTTACTGCCCGACGGCAGGACGGTCATTGTGGTAGGCGGCAATTTACAGCCGATGACCGCAGCAGGTCAGCATGAAATCTCGGAGGCGATACTTGAGCTCGCCTCGGAGTCGGATACTCCTCAGTTGCTGGTGCTCGCAGGTCTGGCAGCTGGAGCAGAAGATAAGCAAATTCACGTTATATGCGCAGACCGTGATGTAAGAAAGCGGCTTGAAGCGGATGACATACCAGTAACCAGGGAACATCCTGAGGCAGGGATGATTGGAATCGCAGGACTACTAATCTCACTCTCCACACTGCATTCGGTAAGCACCATTGGACTGGTTGCCGAGACTATGGGCGCGAGTGCCGATGTCGTTGCTGCTGACAGATTGGCAGCTTGGATAGAAGCAGCGTTCGATTTGCCACTTGAGCTGAGTCTGGATTCAACAGAGAAAACTGCTGCAAGGATTCTGGGTGAGATGAATGCCGGAGGAGACTTAGAGGAAACTCTGGCTATGACTGATGTTGAGTCGGGTGACTTCTACGTCTAGTCGGCTATCCGCCTGACGAGACCACAATTAGCTCGAGGTTGATGTCAGATTCGATAACAGAAGTGTGAGGTACAATCGTGTCCTCATGAACTGCTAGAACGGTTGAGGCAGGGATAGACATCCTCTCTAGGATCTCGGAGATGCTGATTGGTACCTCGGACTCTAAAGAAAGAGAATTACCATCATGCTCGACCTGTATTCTCACAGTACCCACACATCGGGTCAGCCTTATGTTTGATTCGCAGGTGGCCGGAGCGCTGCCGAGATCGCATAGCCCGGTATTGCGGTGGATTCGAAATCCACTGTCCATTGGACGCGGGGGTTCAAATCCCTCTCTCGGCGCCATCGTTCGACTTCACTAAAATCCGGGTACTTCAGAAGAATCGCGGAGGACTACTAGACGCCCTCCTGGGCCTATCCTGACTTGTGGCTGTCCATTGAATTCACCTATTTCGCCATTGAGAATTGCAATCTCATCTCCTCGGGTGACTCCTGCTGCAGCAAGCGGGATGAATTGCTTGAAGGCGACTACTCCGGCCGATCCAGTCTGGTCAATCAGTGTCACAGACCATCTGCTCACGCCTTCTCCATCAGGGAAGGCATTGATTGACCATATCCTACCTATGGCATTGGCCTTAGTCTCAATATCGACGATTGGGGCTTCGTCGGATTCGTCTGCGATGGTAACCGAGGACTTCTGGTCTAGGTCAAGGACAATCTCTCCCTTCCACATCGAAGCCATGGCGTTCTCGATGCGGACCCTGACTCCATTGGCTATAGATCGGGTTACTTGTCTGGGAGTTCCGTAGCGAGAGGGTTGCACCTTGGCTCGATCGTATCCCTCCTGTAAAATGAATGAGAGTTCGACGGAGCCATCCTCGAAAAGATTCGGTCCACGGAGACCAGATACTTCGCCGACCACATTCACTCGCGTAACTATCTCTCCTAGGGGAGTGATTGGCCAGCTGTGGCCAAAGCGGTCGATGTTGCGTTCTAGGGGGAGGTCAAGTTCGTGGTCACTCCCCTCGCAAACTCCTCTCAGATCGCAGTATGTACAACGAGCCCTAGAATCGGCGTCTATCGGGACCTCAGAGGGCACGCCACCATAATCGAAGTAGTGCAGAGGGGCCGGTTCGGGAGGACACTCTTCTATCTCGGGATTTCTTGCGTGAATCTTCTCATACAACTCTGAGAGTTCTTCTGAGAGTTTTTCCATTTCTTCTCTTGAGGGGCATTCGACTTCCTTGATTGCATCCGCACCCAAGTACCAAATCTCCAACGAATCGACCTCCTCACTCCTATCATGAGTCTCCCACCAGAGCCAGCAGTAGAGGCGTAGTTGGTC
>CEUZ01219248.1_pt1 | contig 21353 bp, 15 predicted proteins | sample 361511 | NCBI WGS metagenome assembly CEUZ01 (sample SAMEA2622822, study PRJEB7988) | marine metagenome | biome: marine biome (ENVO:00000447); feature: surface water layer (ENVO:00002042); material: "saline water (ENVO:00002010), including plankton (ENVO:xxxxxxxx)" | depth 5 m
CAGCTTTATATTTGAAAGCTGCGTCGTAGAGGCCGTGAGGGTAAAGTGGTAAAGGTTGATCAAATGTCCAGCCGGTGAAGGCTCTTGCGGCCATTTTAACGTCAGATTCTGTATAGTTAGAGGCTCCCATCGAAAATAGTTCTAAAAGTTCCCGTCCATAATTCTCATTTGCTTCTCCGTTGATATTTTCATTATTATCGAGCCAGTAAATCATTGCAGGATCGCGAGAAAGTTCAAACAGTATTGTTTTAAAATTTTGCATTCCAAATTTTTGAAACATTTCAATCTGTCGGTTCAGTGAAGTATGGTGCTCACTTTTAAAAAATGCAGTTGCAAAAATGTAATGCCAGAAAAGTGCCATCTTTTCCTGTAACGGTCTTTCCGTGTTAATCATTCGGTAAATCCACCGAGCAGGGGGAGCATTAACGGTGTCCCAACCGTAGTATCGATTTATTAAATCTTCCTCTACTTCTTCAAATCGTTCAGGATTTAATAAATCGTCAACTATTTCTTCATATGGGGTCAAAGATAAGTTTTCAAGCTTATATTGATTACAGCCGAATCCAGCTCTAGACATCAAATGAGAAATAAGGGCCGTATCCTGATTGTTTTTACTCATCTAATGACCATATAAATTCGTTAAGTATTTGGGGTATTCTACCTTAACAATATACGGTTAACAACGACAAATATTGAGTCATTTGTATTCAAGGTTTTGTTATTTGCCTACGTTAGCTGGTTCAATATGTCATCCTGGTGAAGCAAATAATTTTTTACATAAAAGTGTGGCTTTACAACAGTATTTCAATTTTGTACTGATTGATGCTTGCTAATATGTAGACATGGGGGCACAATGTGAAATCGTACCTGATATGTGATAAAAATATTTGAATATTAATATACAGGAGTTTCTAAAGTGGTAGATTTGATTATAAGGAACGGTATTGTTATTGATGGTACAGGTAAAGAGCGTTTTACGGCGGATATTATCGTAGATGATGGTCGCATTCAATATGTTGGTGCTGTAGATAGCATAGAGGCACTGAAAGAAATTGATGCTTCTGGACAAATAGTTTGCCCTGGATTTATTGACATTCACAGTCATTCGGATTTTCCAATATATGTAGACGGTTATGCACAAAGCGGTGTTAGACAGGGATTGACCACCTTGGTTACCGGGAATTGTGGGCATGGTCCTGCACCTGCACCAGATAAAGAACTGGCGAAAGTTGTAACGATTGGTTACAACGAAGATTGGGGTATTGAGTTTGCATGGGATACTTTTGAAGAATATCTGGACTCCATTTTTCAACAAGGGCAATCAACCAACATCGCTCCTTTGGTTGGGCATGGTCCTATTAGATTGGCAGCAATGGGATTTGAATCTAGAAATCCAACTTCAGCTGAACAAGAAAAAATGAATTCACTTATGGCTGAGGCTATGGAAGCAGGTGCTGTTGGAATGTCTACTGGTCTTGAATATTCTCCTGGCCAGCATGCTAGCGAATCTGAAATTACTGAACTAGCCAAAGTGGTGGCGAGTTTTGGAGGCTGTTATGCAAGCCATATTAGGAATAGAGGCGACCAATTCATCGATGGTGTTCAAGAAGCTTTAAATATAGGGAACAAAGCTAACATACCGATCCAATTATCCCATCTAGCACCGCGACCATATGCTCCAAAAGGAGCCTTTGACGATATTCTTGAGATGATTGAATCAGCCCGGGTAAAAGGTCAACTTGTTGGGATTGATACATTCCCGGATAGATGGGGACCTGCACATCTTACTGATTTGTTACCTCCATGGGTACACGAAGGTGAAAAACAGGATGTAGTTAGAAAACTACGAGACCCCAAAACAGCTGAAATGTGTCAAGATTATTTAGAAAATCCAACTAATTTTTTACTGCGGCTTGGCAGCTTTGACAACTTCTACCTTACCAATTCTAAAATGAATTCTGAAATGTTAGAATACTCTTTAGAGGAGATATCTGGGTTGCTTGGCTTAAGTCATATTGAGACGATTCTTAAGTTAGCGGGGGATGATGGAGAAGACTTTTCAGGAGTTTTAATACGTCATATATTTGCCGACCAAATAGACCTAGATAAATTACTTCTAGATCCCCATTGTAGCGTAGGAAGTGATGGAGCAGTTACGTCTTTGGATGGGACACTGAGTGACCTCATAATGAATAGGTCGAGCTTTGGATATGCTCCTAGATTCATCACAGAATATTCTATAAGCCGTAGATTAGTTAATCTTGAAGAAGCAATTCGTAAATTGACGTTTTTACCAGCTGACTCTATAAACTTACAAAGTCGTGGATCAATCGAGCCAGGTATGTTTGCTGATATTGTAGTTTTTGACCTAGAAAAACTGCAAGATAATTCAACTGATCAGATACCGCAAGCCTACCCAAGTGGTATAGAGATGGTATTTGTAAATGGGACAATTGTTTTTGAAAACGGCGATCATACGGAAAAGGTCCCGGGGCAATTGGTTTCAACCCGAGTATAGTTTAAATTTGAATCGGGCTGCGGTGCAATAGCTACTTTATTTTTTAACCTGACTTGGTTAACTAGGTATCCGTAAATGATTAATCTAGGTGAAAGACTTCCTCGAGCTCTATCAACATTTGGTCTGGCTTGGCTCCAGGAGGGATTTCGAAGAAGGGTGACATCATTTCTTGCCAAAGTTGGTTTATATCTTCTTTTTCCATAGCTGACAGGGACGTTTCAAGATCTTTTTCAGTTTCTACATATCCAAACAGGAGTCCTTCTTCATTCATAAAGATAGAGTAATTATTCCAACCATGACTAGATAATGCGGCCAGCATTTCAGGCCAGACCGACTGATGGTGTTTTTTATATTCTTCAATACGGTCTTTTTTAACTTTAAGTACAAATCCTGCTCTTTTAATTTCCTTACTCCTATAATTTGATCATGTGGTAGATATCAGTTTGTTTCATAATTATCTGCTTTGAATTGAGCCTGAATATATCCGTCTATTGGACTGATATATTAACTGCTTTAACTTTATTGTTATATCGATCAGATAAAAGCAAAAGGGTGTCTTTGTATAAACGAAGTCCTGAGGGCCAATTTAAGGTTGCATTGATGGCGAGGTCGTTGTCATCTCCATCTCCACCTTTTCCGGTACCTACAACGGTTTCAAGATTACCTTCCACTGTTATTTTCCTAATTTGATTGTTTCCTGAGTCGCTTATATATATGCTCCCATCTGTTGATATTTCTAGACCTGAGGGACTGTTAAGCATAGCTTTATCAAGAGGACTTTTATCAGGAGAATACCCAGGTTCACCGGTTCCGATTATAGTTGTAATAATACCCTCATTGTCAATTTTTCTTACAGTATGGCTGTAACTATCGCAGAAGTAGATATTATGCTGGTTATCTATCCTTATTGCAGTTGGAGATCCGATTTCAGCACTTGTTGCCAACCCATTATCTCCTGAGTAGCCTTTTATGCCTTTACCTGCAATTGTTTCAATAATATTGGTGTTTGCGTCAATTTTTCTTATACGGCCTGCATCACCGTCTCCAAGGAAAATATCGTCGGAGATTGAATGTTCAACTGATATTACGTGCATTAAGCTGGCTGAGTTTGCTGGTCCACCGTCACCAGTGTCCCATTTATTTCCTGTGCCAGCGACTGCAGTGATAATACCTGTTTGGTTAACCCTACGTACATGACCGTGCCTTGTATCAGCTATAACTATTCTGCCTTTAGAGTCTACGGAGACATCGTAAGGGTTTCCTAAGTATGCTTGTAGTGCTGGCCCATTGTCTCCACCATGAGCACGAGCACCATTTCCGGCCACTGTCTTAATTATTCCTGTACTAGGGTCTACGACTCGAATCCTTTGATTGAAGGTGTCGGCTATATAAATGTGACCATTTGGACCTATTGAAAGTCCTCCGGGACCTCGAAGGAAGGCTTTTGATGCTGGTCCGTCATCATGGATGGTTGTTCCACCTAAAACCGTAGTGACGATTTCAGTTATTGGATCAAATTGTCGTACTCTTCCTGAGCAATCTGTCCACAGTACCTTCCCATCATTATCTACCCATAATCCAACTTCACAGGAGTTACAATGTGTTTCCTGGCCGGTCAGGCCTTCTTCTCCAAATCCTGGTACACCAGTCCCAACTAGTGTTTCGACTATCCCGGTTTTTGAATTTACTTTACGTATCCTGAAACCGTATTTTTCTCCAACATAAAGATTGTCGTATTTATCAAAACAGATAGCATCTGGCATGAAAACACTTGCTTCAACTGCCGGCCCTCCGTCACCATTTGAGGCTGTCTGGCCGTTTCCAAAAACGGTTGATATTATCCCTGTTTTCATATCGATTTCCCGAATTCTATTGTTAGAATTGTCACAGACGAAAAGGTCGCCTTTTGAATCAAATGCAAGATGTTCAGGGTGATAGAATCCTGCCTTTTTTGCAGGTCCTCCATCTCCATGATATCCACCCATACTGAGTGTAGGTCCAAACATAGGTCTACTCGTTTTTGTTTCTGAAGGATGGTGTCTGGCATCCCAACCTGCAAATAATTCGATTATGCCTGTTTGAGCATCGATTCGGAGGATATTGTTGGCCCATTCACTAGATATATATATATTATCTTTTGAATCGATAGCTATACCACAATATGTGTCAAGTTCTGCATTGGTGGCTAGACCTCCTTTCCCTCCTCGACCAACTTTTCCGTTTCCTGCAATGGTGGTCACAATACCTGTTGAACTGTCAATCCGTCGGATTTTATTATTTCCTAAATCTGAGATAAATAGGTTCCCATGTTTGTCAATTCTTAGATCATGGGGTTGATCAAATTGAGCTTTACTACATGGGCCTCCATCACCTGAGTCTCCTGGAACTCCGTTACCAGCTAGGAGGTGTAATATTCCATTATTATCTATCCTCCAAATCCGATGACCCCAGTAATCTACAACTATAAGGTGCCCATCATCTCTTCTAGCGATTCCCATAGGCCACCCAGCTGGGGCATCTTTTGCAGGTACTCCAACAAGGAAACCTACTCCAAATACGGTTAAAATATCACCTGGATTGATTGTTTTGAACTGATCTAAAGTATTCAATGTATTAATTTATTTAAGGCACGAATAGGATTTAATTGATGATAATAGATAATTAAAAAACATCAAATATCTTTCAATCTTAACCGTCTTCTGAAAATTAAAATATCCAGTCAATTTAGTACTCGATTGACTATCTTATTCGGCTCAGGGCTTTGAATATTATTATTCCTAAATAGGACTACATTGGTTACAGGGAAAATCGCATGCCATCCAAATTGATTAGCTACCCATTGCATAGAACTCTTACTGTAGAAAGATACATGGGTAGGATCGCGGTGGTAGTGCCAGTCAGAGAATTCAGACCAGTTGTCAAGCATTGATGTCATTAAACCTATCCACCCTGAAGGTTTTAGGATTCGATGGAACAAATCAAAAATCTGTCTTGGGTTTGATAGGTGTTCCACCGTTTCGGTCGAGGTAATGAATTCATATTGAGTTTTTAAAACTGAACGATCGGGTTGGAAAAATTTATCGTAAGTAAGTATGTTGAATCCGTTTTCCTTAATCATTGCAGACAGGGCTGGTCCAGGACCGGAACCAAAGTCTAAACCCGTAGATCCGGGTTTTAATCTAGGTTTTAGCTGGTACCACATACGTTGAAGGAATGAACGGTATTCTGGGTCATCTATTTGATTATTATGTTGCAGGTATCTTTGTTTCTCAACTTCTTCAGTGACGTGAAATTGCTCTGGTACAAAAACCAGATCACAAATTTTGCAGCGTAAAAAAATACGATGCATAGACTTGTTTTTTATTTGGTGAAATATTGTTGGCTGGGACGCATAGCAAAGTGGGCAGAATAAATTATTTGTAATTTTCACTTTTCAGGTTTAACCAGTCTAATTCTTTTGCACTAAGTTTAAGTGTTATTGATGTGAGGGAAGAAGCGATCTCTTCAGTTGAAAATGGACCTATGATTGGAAATGTTGGAAAGGATTGGGAAAGTACAAATGCCAAAGCTATCGTTGTGGGTGACACATTTTTATTTTTGCTTAGTGTAACTGCTCTATTCTTACGTTCAAAATTTTCCGGGCTATTCCATGAATCGGGAAAGGTATTATTATTCCTGAATTCCACTGTATGTTCACTATTTGTAAAAAATCCTTGTGCTTGACTTGACCATGGGAATAAACTAATTTGATTTTTTCTTAACCACGCCTTTGATGTATCGTCTGACACAGATAAACAACCTTTAAAAGGTGCCTTCACCATATGTGCTAAACTCAAATTATTGCTTAGCGAAGTGAATCCAGTTATCCCTTTGGATCTGGCATATTCGTTTGCTTCGTCAATTCTTTTGAGTGTCCAATTTGATCCTCCAAAACAACGAATTCTTCCTGAGGATTTGTGCTCATTTAGAACATCGATGAATTCTCCGACTGGTATGGATTCGTTATCTCGGTGTAAGAAATATATATCTACGTAGTCGGTTTGGAGTTTTTCCAAACTTGTGAAGAGCTCTTTTGTTACGTTCTCAGGATAGCAACCGGGTGTATGTGCCCCTTTTGCGATAATCACTGAATGTTCTCGTATCCTGTTATTATTGATCCATTTACCAAGAACTTCTTCTGCCCCTTCGTATTGACGAGCCGTATCGAAACTATTTCCTCCAAGTTCAAAGAAATTGTCATATAATACCGAGGCTAGTTCAAAATCAGTCTTGAATAATGAACCCATCACGATTCTAGAAATATCTTTGTCTAAACCGGGTGTTTTTCCGTATGACATTGGTATTTTTTGTGAGGTCATTGTTGACTTTCCTGTGGATACTTTAGTCCGATTTCATTTCTCCAACGGTCCAGTGTTTTCATATTTGCAATAGAATCAGACCACCTCATCCCTGGAAATTTTGCCTGTCTATATTGAATATTTTGTGTCACATGTTCTGCTTCTATAGTGTAAAGGCCTCGATTCGGCAGTATTTTTATTGTTTCTAACTTTTCGTCTTTACGTGATATTTGTATTGAACTTTGGCCTCCATCGATCCCTCCACAGAACCACGGGTCTGGTATGAAAATTTGTCCTTCAGTACCATAAATCCTGAGTTCTCCACCTGTATCCAGTGTGATTCCACAGGATATTTCAGCTATTATGTCATTTTTAAAAAGTAAAATAGCGGATGTATATTTATCAACTCCAATTTCGGATCCGATATGTCCAAAGGCCCGTAATTCTATTGGTTCAATGGATTCAACTCCAAGGGATACTGCTGCTATAAGTCTTGCCATAGAAACGGGATAGCATCCGAGATCTAAAATACCTCCTCCTCCTAATGATGCGGCAAAGTGTCTTTCTGTTGGGTCATAAGGAAACATGTAGCCTAAGGTAGATTTAATTAGTTTTACATCACCAATTGCATGTTGTCTGATTAATTCTACTAACTTAGTTGTTTGAGGATGACACCTATACATAAATGCTTCCATTAGAAATACGTCGTTAGACTCGGCAGCTTCTATAATTTCGATGGTATCGTCAGTGTTTAAAGCCATAGGTTTTTCACAGAGTATGTGTTTACCAGATTCAGCTGCTTTTATTGCCCATTCTTTATGCATCGGATGGGGGGTAGCTATATAGATTGCTTCAACTTTCTTATCATCAATAAGCTGTTGATAGCCTGTATAGCTATTTTCTATCTTATTTTGGTGAGCAAATTGGTTGGAGGAATCCTGATTGCGACTGGCAACACCGCTGATATAACCACTTTCAGTATGATTAAGAGCTTGGGCGAATGCTTCTGCTATTCGTCCAGTGCCAATAATTCCCCAATTGAGTGCATTATCAATAGATTTATCCATGAGGTTTACCTTATACGGATTAATTAGGTTTGTGAAGATAAGGGTTTATCCGAAATGAACGGGATCTACGTCAATAATCCACCCTTTTGGAATGTTTGTCGTTGAGAGAATGGTTTTTGGAGTCACACTTCTGATTATAATTTGCCATCTATACCGACCTCGTATTTTTTCTGGGAATCCTGGGGTAGGACCAAGCAGTTCAATGTCTGTTAGCCCTCTTGAATTTCGTTGCTCTAAAAGCAGGTTTTTAAACCGTATAGCTTCAGATTCGGCCTTTAACTTATCAGTATGAGAGTATAGAAGACGGATTAACCTATTAAACGGTGGATTGCCCTGATCCTGACGTCTCTTAATTTCATCGTTATAAAAACTTAAATAGTCTTGATTTGCTGCCGCACCAATGGCGTAGTTGTCAGGTTTATATGTTTGGATAATTACCCTGCTATCAGGTATTGCCCTACCAGAACGTCCAGAAACTTGATGCAAGATTTGAAAAGTACGTTCACCAGCACGGTAGTCAGGTACCATCAATCCTAAATCTGCTAATATCACTCCTACAAGATCAACCTTGGGAAAATGAAGACCCTTAGCTACCATTTGAGTCCCAACCAAAACTTCAGATTTGCCAGACTTAAATTTACCCAGTATATTTTCATAATCTCTAATTGTTCGAACAGCATCCCTGTCTAATCTTGTAATACTCACCTTAGGACAAAATGTTTTGACTTCATCTACAACCATTTTTGTGCCAATACCTTGAAATACTAGGCGAGGGTAATCACATTCAGGACATCGGTAAAGATTATTCCGATGTGTGCCGCAGTAGTGACAAATTAATTTTTGAATATCGCTATGGTAATTTAACGCAACGTCGCAATATTCACATTGTACGGTCAATCCACAATTCCTACATTGTAGATAAGGAGAAGAACCTCTCCTGTTGAGGAACAGGATAGTTTGGTTTCCCTTAGATACCGATGTTTGTATTGCTGTCTTTAGTTCTAGGCTAAATGAATTTGAATTCCCGGATTTAAGTTCTTGTCTCATATCGACTACAGTTACAGATGCCAAATCTTGTTGGACTGTTTTTTGTGGATTATCTTTATCAACAGCTACCCTATGTGGTAGCTGAATTAAGTTGATTCTTTTGTTCAATGCCTGTTGATATGATTGTATATCTGGTGAAGCGCTACCTAATAGAACAGTAGAATTAGTTATTTTCCCCAACTGTATTGCAACTGTTCTTGAATGATATCGTGGTCTGCTTTCATGCTGTTTATATGTCCATTCATGTTCTTCATCGACCACTATCAGTCCAAGGTTGTTTACTGGGGCAAATATTGCGCTCCTTGAACCAACCACTATAGGTAGATCTCCTCTATTTATTTTCAACCATTGATCAAATCTTTCTGCATCAGTTAGTCCACTGTGAAGTAAAGCAACTTTGTTTGGGAATCTAGATTCGAATCTTTCAATTGTTTGAGGAGTCAAAGCGATTTCCGGGACAATGATGATTACACCCTTACCCATGTGAAGGCATTTGAGAGTGGCTTCAATGTATACTTCTGTTTTACCACTTCCGGTAACTCCTTCTAATAAAAATGTCTTTTGATTAGAAGGCTTTATTGTGGAGATGGAGTCTTTAATGAGAGATGCAGCTCTGGACTGGGCCAAATTCAATAAAACTTCGCTGGGTTTATTAAATTGTTGTTTAATTAGAGGATTTTGGTGTGCGGGGATGGAGACTTTTTCTACGATGTTTTTCTTTATCAAGGCTAAAATTGCGCTATTGCCAAATTCTTTTCTCATTTTTGGCAAAAATATTGGAGCCCCATTTTTTGCAAGTGTATTAACTATCTTAAGTTGTTTATTGGCACGAGAGGATATACTGGTGATATCATCATCGATTCTTTTTTTAGATCTCGATTTTAATTGTAAATAATCTTGGTAGTGATTCCGTTTTTTAGGATTTGTTTTAGCATAAAATGGTTTTATTAGGGAAGAATCCAATAAACTTTTAATAGTTGTTCCTATTTGTATACCTAATCGTTGGGCAATGCTTTTTTCAGTAATAGGTCCTAGTTGAGAGATGATATTGAGTACTTCATTTTCGGTTTTTGAAATATTATTTGGAATTGATGTTTCATCATTTAAAGTAAAGTATGTATTTATCTTGCGGTGTTGTCCTGGAGGTAGCATTAATGCGCAAGATTCAAATAGTGAACACATATAATAATCACTAATCCATCTTGCTAAGATCAGTTGATTCCTAGTAAGTAGTATTTTGTAACTCTGAATAACTTTTCTGGTTCTAGGAATACTGGATTCATTTGAAAGTTCAAAAACGATACCTTGAACCCTGCGAGCCCCAAAAGGTACTAAGATTAGTTCACCAATGCTCAAGGACTGACCAGAATCTACGGAGTATGAAAAAGTTTGACCGGCACCGGTTGGCGCGTCCACGGCTATTTCTGCAAATCGATGAGGTGTTGTTCCTCTCAATCGTTTACTCTGAAAATATATAGCAGTATAGGGGATACAAAAGGCTATCTTCGTTCAGTAATCCTAGACTGTTTACCTGATAGACCTCTAAGGTAGTTTAATCGTGCTCTCCTAACTTTACCTCTTCTGACAATTTTGACTTCTTCTACAGTTGGAGAGTGGATTAGAAAAGTTCGTTCCACTCCGATATTATGGGCAACTCTTCTAACGCTAAAGCTACTTCCCGGTCCTGAACCCCGTTTTCGAATCACAACACCCTCAAATATCTGGGTTCGTTTACGGTCACCTTCTGTTACCAGGATACTAACTCTTACGTTGTCCCCAGGCTGGAAGTCTTGTATTTTAGGATTTTTTTCTAGTACGACTAAATTATGGGCATCCATCTTAGAATTCCTCAAATAACTCTCTGGATTTGTATTCCAATAATACTTAACACCTACATTCTACCTAGTGTCAAGGCTTGAACGCAACTTATTTAAAGATGATTATTGAAATAAACCTATTTAGCAGATTAGTGTATTATCAACTTTATTAAATTATAGATGCCATGTCGATTCAAAATGTGAAAGACGAAGTTAATCTGTACCACAAATTCCCAATCTATACATCTAGGTGTATCATTTAGGTTGTTCTATTGCGTAAGGAAAATATCACATGAAAGTCGTCTTTCGTCTTACAAAGTATGCTTTTCGTCAAAAACGGTATTTATTGGGTGCCTATTTCTCTATGCTAATTGCCACTTTGTCAGCAATGGTAATTCCATGGATGTTAGGTAATGCGATTGATGAATCTCTTTCAAGTGGACTTCGAAGCAGGTTGTTATTACTTGCTGTACTTATATTGATATTCAGCATTTTTCGTGGATTATTTTCGTTTTCGCAACGATATTTGTCAGAAGCCCTATCCCAAAAAAGTGCATATGAACTTCGTAACGATTTTTTTGAAAAATTACAGAGCATGAGTTTCGGATTTTTCGATCAAGAGCAAACAGGGAATTTGATGTCAAAAGCCACCCAAGACGTTGAAGCAGTCCGTATGTTTATCAGCATGGGCATGGTTAGAGGACTTTCTATATTTGTAACCTTAGGTTCTGTTACAGGTTTAATGATATTTACTAACTGGCGTCTAACAATTGTAAGCATGGCTTTTGTACCAATTATTATATGGAGAGCACTGGCTCTTTCTCACGTACTTAGGCCAGCTTGGATGCGGATTCAAGTAGAGACTGGAGCAATGACTACCATTCTTCAAGAAAATTTGGCCGGCATGAAAATAGTAAAAGCTTTTGGTGCTCAAAAATTTGAGGAATCGAAATTTAATAAAACAGCGGATTCAATAGCTAATCTTACATATTCTACAACCCGTATATTCGCCTCCCAGGGATCATTGATGACATTTATTTTCACTGCTGCAACAGGTGTTATTGTTTGGTATGGAGCTCATGAAATAACTTCAGATCGTCTAACTCCTGGAGAACTGGCTTCGTTTATTTTGTATATGGGATTGCTAGGAATGCCAATTCGTATGACTGGATGGTTAATCAACACTGTATCCAGAGCTTCTTCCGCCGGGCAGCGGTTGTATGATGTATTAGATGCAGAATCTCCTGTTGCGGAAAAAGAAGAAGCATATATTTTAGAAAGGGTATCGGGGAAGGTTGTTTTTGAAAACGTATCTGTAAATTATGGGAGAGATGAAAATGCGATAAAAGGTATCGATTTTAAAGTAGAACCTGGGGAAATGGTTGCTCTTCTTGGAGGACCAGGTTCTGGGAAGAGCACTATTGCTCACGTGATTCCTAGGTTTTATGACGTAGCTACTGGATCCATAAAACTTGATTCTATTGATGTTAGAGATGCGACTTTGGCGTCATTAAGAAGTAATGTTGGTATAGTCATGCAGGATGTTTTCGTTTTTGCTGCTTCAATAAAGGAAAATATTGCTTACGGACTTGATGAGATTGATGAAGACAGGGTAGTACATGCAGCTAAAATCGCACAGCTTCACGATTTTATAGAAGGATTATCGAATGGATATGATACCTGGGTAGGAGAAAGAGGTATCACTCTTTCTGGAGGACAACGTCAACGTTTAGCCATTGCTAGGACTATACTTTTGGATCCCCCAATTCTCATACTTGATGATTCTACATCAAGTGTTGATATGGAGACGGAAGCAAGATTACAGGAAGCACTAGACGATGTAATGAAGGGACGAACAACCTTTGTCATTGCCCATCGTCTTTCTACAGTACGCAGCGCTAATCTGATATTGGTCTTAAGAGAAGGTTCTATTGTTGAGAGAGGTACTCACGAGGAATTAATAGGAAAAAATGGCTTATATAGAGAAATACATGATACACAGCTGAGGTCTCGTACAGAGCAAGATATAGATACTCCTGTGTTATCTGAGAGAGGCATAGAATAATGGTGTTTGGAGGGTTTGGAGGTGGTGGAGGCGGGTGGATGACTAGAGGCGGGGGTGCTGGAGGCTGGGGAAGAGGTATGGGTGGAAGAATGGGCCTTGATCAGGAACCGGAAGGTGGTCATGTATATGATCATGCTGTTGTGCTCAGGCTTTTTATTTATTTAATCCCACACTGGAAAAAACTTTTTATCACTATTACAGCAATATTGATATATACCAGTACCGTGGTAGCGTTACCTTGGATGATCAAATTGATGATTGATGACTATGTACGTTCATCCAATTTGTCTGGACTAAGTATTGTAGTGCCCTTATTTATTTTCATAGCCTTAGTCCAATATGGAAGTCAATACGTTCATTTACGTACACTGGCTTTTGTTGGACAAAGAGTGCTGTATACATTAAGGGTGTTGCTATTTGCCCATCTACAACGTCTTTCTATGAGTTTTTATAACAAGAATGAAGTTGGAAGAGTTATGTCTCGTGTTCAAAACGATGTTCAACAGCTACAAGAGTTTCTATCCATTGTCACGGTAACTTTAGCTGATGTACTTAGTTTAACTGGAATTATAGTAGCCATGGTATTAATGAATGCTAAGCTGGCTTTGATAACCCTCTCCATCATACCTCTGTTGTTTGTGATCATGGCTATTTGGCAAAAATTGGCTAGAAGAGCTTTTATAAAAGCGCGAAAAACTATAGCTGCTGTAAATTCAGGTTTGCAGGAAAATATATCTGGAGTTAGGGTTGTACAGAGTTTAAATCGAGAAAAAGCCAATATTCGTAGTTTCGGAGCGGCTAATGCTGATAATTTGGGAGCAAACCTTGAAGTAGGTAAATTGCAAGCTGTTCTTTTTCCTGCGGTAGAAATGTTATCTGCAATTGGTATGGCTCTTGTGATTTACTTTGGTGGTTCTCTTGTTCTGGATGATTCGATAGAAGTTGGGGTGTTGGTTGCCTTTGCACTTTATATACAGCGGTTTTTTGAACCAGTATTGAATTTGACAATGCAATATGGTTCCCTCCAAAGGGCCATGGCGTCTGGGGCTAGAATATTTGAGCTTCTAGATATAGAACCAGAAATTTTAGATACACCTAGACCACTTAAATTAGGATCTACAAATGGGAACATACGTTTTGAAGAAGTTGATTTTGGATATAACAAGAATGAACTGATATTAAAACAAATTGATTTTAATGTAGAACCTGGCCACACGGTTGCTCTAGTCGGTCCCACGGGTGCTGGTAAAACAACTTTGATTTCGTTGATAATGCGTCTTTATGATGTTAGTGAAGGTCGGATAACCCTTGGTGGGTTTGACATACGTGATCTAAGTCTAGATGTTCTTTCCAGCCAGATATCTATAGTACCACAAGAACCTTACCTATTTTCTGATACTGTTAGGGACAATATTAGATATAATCGGTATGATATATCTGACGACACAGTTGTTGATGCAGCTAAGGCGGTGGGGGCACATTCTTTCATAGAGAAACTGGAACAAGGTTACGACACATTATTACAGGAAAGAGGAGGTAACCTAAGTATTGGACAACGGCAGCTAATTAGTTTTGCAAGAGCACTTGTTTCCAAGCCTAATATATTGTTATTGGATGAAGCTACAGCAAATATTGATACCCACACCGAAATGATTATTCAGGAAGCATTGAAAACGTTATTGAAAGATCGAACAGCTATTGTGATAGCCCATAGATTATCGACGATAAGAAATGCAGATCGGATATTGGTGTTGGATGAAGGCCATATAGTTGAAGATGGATCTCATGGCGAATTACTGGAAAATGATGGATTATATTCTAGACTTAATTCATATTCTTTACATGGAACCGATATCCAATCGATATCTGGTAATACCACCGATAGCTTTAATAGAATTCCTAGCGTGGAAGGAAATTGGAAAGCAACTTTAAATTCTCCAAGAGGGATTAGAGAAGGCAAGTTTAAATTTGTTATTAGCGGTTCAAGTTTGAGCGGTATATGGGAGAGCGACAGAGGTTCTCAATCGTTTGAAGGCGGTACTGTTGAAGGATCTAGTCTATTTTTAACAGTGCAAATAGATAGTCCGAGAGGAGCAATGGATTTGGTTTTTACCGGACTAATTGAAGGTGAACGTATAACCGGAAAAGTTGGTTTTGGATCATTTGGTTCTGGCACTTTCTTGTTAGAAAGAAGTAATTGATTACTTGATCAAATCCAAATAATTAAAGTAACTAGACTTTAGTAATATAACTTTAATTAGGCAGCCATTTTTCAAAGAAACGTTGCCAGTTCCGATACATTATGTTTTCTATGTCCGTATCTTTATATCCTCGGTTTGTTAGGACGTCAGCTATTTTTTGATAGTCCACTACGGTATCAATTTCAAATGGGGCTTCAGGTTTGCCACCCTGTCCATCTGTGTCCCCTCCAATAGCAGAATGTTCCGAATTCCCTGCGAGTTGGTTTACATGGTCGATATGATCTACATAGTCATCTAGAGTCACTGATTCCCTTGGGAACACGTGCCATGGGTCAGGGATGTCGCCACTCCAGTTCACTCCACCTTTGTATAGCATCCATGTGTCCATAGACGCTCCAATCACTCCACCACGTTCAATAACTGCATTTAATATTTCATCTGGTTGTTGTCGTTCACCGGGTACAATGGCTCTGCAATTCTGGTGACTTGCAAGTAAAGGTCCGTTAAATAAATCTAATTCTTCTCTGACGGATTGATCTGATGTATGAGATACATCAAGTATCATTCCAAGCTTTTCCATATTACGTAAAAGTGGTTTTGCCGGAGGGAGAAGGCCACCTTCAGTTCCTGTGGCAGTTCCATGTGAATAAGCGCTAACTCCATAATGGGATAGGCTAATAACCCGTAACCCATTGTCCCACCACTCAAATACTTGATCTGGGCTAACTATAGCGTCAGCTCCCTCCATCCCTATAATGAATCCGACTGGTAATTCTTCGTATGTCTTTGCCTCGGCCCAAATCTTCATATGGGACTTAAAAATATTTTTTGTAGATAGGATTTGAGCTTCCTTTTTCGATTCTAGTAATTGGTAATAAGCCAATTGTCCCATAGAGCTAGCATAAGCTATATCCTGAGTACGGAATTCTCCATGTGGATGACCGGGACGTTTCACGCAGGAAACCACTTTAACAAGGGCTGCAGCTATTTCAGCTTTTCTCATCTCAGGCAGGCTTGCCATTGTATAGGCATCAGCCCATGTTTCCGATAATTTGGGGTAACCAGGTTCTGCGGTTCTGATGCGTTCCAGAGGCCAAGAAATATCCCTGTCCCACATAAGTGCTCCTATAGCCATAGGATAATCACCGTCTATAATTAACATTTCTCAAACCCCTTTTAAGGTAATTTTTATAAATTTTCTATTTCACGTCCAGAATAATATATCTAAAAAGTTATCCTTGCAATATCAGACCGGTATAGGCTAGATGGTTGTGGTGTATTGATCGAAAATAAGATATCTGGACATATATAACTTGAAAAGGATCTAAAGGTTTATCTAAGATAACAAATAAGCTACTCACAGCCAGATTTGCAATTTAAGGAGTTTATTTTGCCAGAAGTAATCCATTTAGAGACTAAAAGAGAATTATTTGTAGACTATTATTTGATTAATGATTGTAATCGTACAGCATTGCAATTGCATCATCCTACCCCTGCTGATATTGCAATTAAATATGACCAGGCCTGGGAAACTGATGAAAACGGTTCTGGATCTTTTTACACGACTGTTTTTAAAGATAAAGACTCTTTCAAGATGTATTACAGAGGACATATTAATAACGTTTGTTATGCAGAAAGTAAAGATGGGATCAATTGGCATAAACCAGACCTTGGTTTATTTTCGAAAAAAGGTTTTGAAAATAATAATATTCTTATGGAAATGCCACACACCAGATCTTTCTTTACTTTTTTAGATACAAGAGCCGGTATTCCAGAGTCTGAAAAATATAAATCCAATATGGAACGTAATAGAGGTGCTGATCGTGATGGATTGAACCTTTATGTTTCTAAAGATGGGAAAAAATTCAATCGATTTGGTGGTAATCCTGGGATTCCAATGAGTTTACCAAATCATTTTGATTCCCAGAATCCTATGTTTTGGTCTGAAAATGAACAACTATATGTGATATATGGAAGGTATAAGGTGAGAAAAGACGGATTACTAGGTAAAAACAATAGAGAATTTGATAAACACAGTCGAATCAGATCTACAGCTAGAGCAACTTCTCCTGATTGTATAAATTGGTCAGAGTTTATACCTATGGACTATAGTGATACAGGTTCTATAACACCATCTGCTCAACTTTATACAAATCAAACGACTCCATATTTTAGGGCAAACCACATATATATTGCATTGCCTGCGAGGATATTTTTTGGAAAATTAAAAAATCATAATCCATTAAATGAAGCGGCTAATGGAGATTGTTCAGATGGAGTATTAATGACAACACGTGCAGGAAGTACCCGGTATGATTTTACATTTAGGGAAAGCTTATTAAGACCGGGTATAGGTGATGATAATTGGACTACACGAAATAATTATCCAGCCTGTGGCGTAATACAGACAGGCGGGGCAGAGATGTCCATATTTGTACAAAGACGTTATTATCAGACAGCAGCATATTTAGAGAGGATGACGTTACGGCTTGATGGATTTGCATCATTGAATGCAGGTTATCAAGAAGGGCAAATGGTAACGAAGCTATTAGATTTTACTGGCAATAAGTTAGAGTTAAATTATTCTACCAGTGCAGCAGGTAGGATCAGGGTAGAGATATTAGATGAGTATGGGACATCAATAGATGGATATGGGCTAGATGATTGTGATGGATTGATCGGAGATGAGATATCTGGATATGTATCCTGGAAAGGATCTACTGATCTGTCTAAGATATTAGGTAAGCCGGTTAGTTTAAGATTTGTGATGAACGATGCGGATATATATTCATTAAGATTTGAAAGTTGAACAAAAATCTTATCTTGTATCAGTAAGTCTTTGTTTTTGCCAATCCTGGCGACCGGCGTAATAATCACCTTTTCCCCTATATGGTTGTGATAGTGGTCCGATTATTAATTGATATATCAACATATCAAGTTTAGTCGCTCCTATATTAAATTGCCCTGGTATTCTAGCGATTTCTGAAAACCCAACAGAGTCTAACAAATCTTTTTGTTCATCATCTATATTGGAAATATGGATATTGAACGTGTCAATCTTAATTTTCTTCGCTGCCTCTATAGCAACTCCAATGAGGTCTTTTAGTTGATTTTGATATGTTGGGCAAATTCTGAAACTAACAGTTGCACAATGTTGTTCATAAAATGTTTTCTGCCGTTGAAACGCTAATAGTCCCACTAGTCGTTTTGCCAGATTTTCAAGTACAAATACTTTTCCATTGTCATTTTCACACCCTTTCATAACTTGTATAAAATGTCTTTCGTATCTAGTATCGTTGAAGCTGCTTGTTATATAGTCTTTGATAAACCAATCTGGCTCCTGATGGTTGTATAAAGCGGTAGCCCGTGGCAAATCACCCCATTTTGCTTTACGCACATTGGCAACACCCAAATTGTCAAAATATGTATTATCGAAGTCAAATTTAGCTTCAATTATTTTTCTCATACCATCACCAACTGTGTACCAAAAGCCCTGTTTTTCATATAGTGCTCCTGCTATGGGATTCGTTGTACACAAAAACAAAACCTTGCCTTCAATAGAAGTAAAATAATTTATCAAATGTGTGAGGAGAGCATTAGCAATGCCTTTAGTGCGATGCTTTTCTGTTGTTTCCACGAACTCTACTAGTCCAATTTCATTAGTATCTTTAGATAGATAGCATCCCATACTCCCAACCAACTCTTCTCCTATTTCTCCTATGAAATAAGGAGCCAATAAACTATCTGAAAGCTTGCCTGATAACAGATCATCCCTTATATCTGCCCAACATCCAACCTGATTTTGATATTTTCCAACTGGAGGGCTAATCATCTTGACTTTCATTATTTCCCCATTCTTTAGTTCAACGTATATAGGCTTCAATTTGGATATGCCCTTTCTACTTTAATTTAAGGAATCTGGATATATAATTACACTCTACAATATAGGAATTGCACTGAAAATCCAGCTATGGTCATTGGATATCTTATGTAAGAATGGTAATTATGGCAGATTTGATTAAGTTTAGTGATCTCATATTAAGCGTATTAGATCAGTCTCCGTTGAGGAAAGGCGGTACTGGTGCTGATGCATTGTCAGAATCAGTAGAGCTTGCCAAGATTTGTGAAAATCTTGGTTATGAAAGATATTGGGTTGCAGAACATCACAATTCAAAATCTTGGACCGGTACAAGTCCAGAAATATTGATTGGACAGATTGCAGCTAACACAAAATCTATCAGGGTAGGTAGTGGTGGGATTATGTTGCCTCACTATTCTGCCTTAAAAGTAGCGGAACAGTTTAGAGTCCTTGATGCTTTTTATCCAAACAGGATTGATCTGGGGATCGGGAGGGCTCCTGGGAGCGACCAAATTACAGCGTCAGCTCTTTCTTATCCAAAAACACCTTTAGATATACGCCAATTTCCGCAGCAGGTTATGGATCTACTCGGATTTATATCAGGTGAGGTAGGACAAGGACATCCATTTAGTGGGATAAAACCAATTGCAGGTCCTCACCCTAATTCAACTCTTGATGTTTGGTTACTGGGGTCAAGTGATTTCAGTGGTCGCTTAGCTGCAATTCTAGGGATCCCTTTTGTGTTTGCGGATTTTTTTGGAGATAGAAATTACGGTGTTACCGTGGCTGATCTTTACAGGAATGAGTTTAAACCTTCAATTTATTCTACGAATTCAAATTTAAGTGTATCAGTACAAGTACTGTGCGCAGATACTGAACAAAAGGCAAAGAATATTGCATCTAGCCGAAACTTAAATAAACTGATCTCGTCGATTAAACTTAAAGCAAATGATAGTTCTATTGGCAAATTTATTGATACCGAAGGTTTATTGCCTACAGAGGAAGCTTTAAATTATGAAATGTCGGAGACTGAACGTCATCGAATGGAAACACTGACTAGGAGTTATATTGATGGTGATCCACTTCAAGTAAGAAATCAGCTAGTTGAAGTTGCAAACAAATATGGGACCATTGATATTGGATTAGTTACAAATTGTTATAGTTTTAAGGATCGAATACGTTCCTATGAACTTATAGCAGAGACATTTAATTTAAAGAAAAATTAATCGTTGAATTTGATTTAACTTCGATCTGATATATATAGATTAGTAGTAATGAAACTTACTTGACTGTAGTTATCTGGGGATCCACTTATATGCCGTTTTGGAGTTTTCGACGAAAAATTTATCTTCATACTTGGATCCTTTTTCTTTAAAATACCTTTTGGTAATGTTTACTTCCTGTGAATATGGACCGACTTGCTCAACATTCGGCCAGTTGCTCCCATACATAAGCCGATCTTCTCCAAAAGCATTCCATAGTGTGTCAAGCATAGGTCGGTAAAAATTTAATTCAGTAGGGGCCGGGAGTACTTCACTGTGTTGCAGTATTGCTGATACTTTACAGTAAACATTTGGATATTTCGCAATACGCTTCATCATCTCTATCCATGTTGGATTCGGAGACTTTCCATTAATCGGATGCCCTGCCCCGATATGGTTAATTACGATTCGTAATTGAGGAACTCTACTAATCATCGTGAAGAGATGAGTAAAATCGTAATATCCTAATGGAGTATCTAATTGTAAATCTTTGACCTCCAAAAGTTCTGCTGATCGAATAACCTTATCGGTAGAATAATCTGTAGGATCGAGGCTTCGAGCTCGAATACCTCTAAATAGTGGGTTTGATGAGAAACGCTGTAAAAGATCTTCAAATGTATTTGATCTCATGTCTAAGTTACCTGAGAACCCTACAATTAAAGGTTCCTTTGAAGCGATATCAAGTATCCACTGATTATCTTCTACTCGGTCACTCGCTTCGACTACCACGACTCCTTTAATACCGTGAGGTTTAGTTATAGCCTTAAAGTGTAGTGGTAGTACCGTACGATATAGACGTGATTCTACATTCGGGTCTGGATACGGAACTCCCTCAGGTCGGGTGGGATCAAGAAAGTGAACGTGTGTATCTATAATCATTTTTACCTCCTTCTCGGGTTATTGTACTCTGGGATATATGTAAGGTACAGATAAGTTAATTAATTTTTTTGTAGTTAGAATTTCATTAGCGTATATTATGCGATGTCTATTTATAAAACAGTCAGTTAGCTAAAGTGGGAGTATAAATGCGTGCAAATAAGAATACTTACGACACCTTGATTGTTGGCTCAGGATCTGCAGGAGCAATTTTAGCTACGCGATTGTCAGAAGACCCAAATAGATCTGTGTTATTGATTGAGGCTGGTCCTGATTATCCAAAGTTTGATGAGATACCAAACGA
>CEUZ01232002.1_pt1 | contig 21347 bp, 24 predicted proteins | sample 361511 | NCBI WGS metagenome assembly CEUZ01 (sample SAMEA2622822, study PRJEB7988) | marine metagenome | biome: marine biome (ENVO:00000447); feature: surface water layer (ENVO:00002042); material: "saline water (ENVO:00002010), including plankton (ENVO:xxxxxxxx)" | depth 5 m
CTAATAGCTCAATTGGCTTGATTTATGCACTGAAAAAAATTTTGGATTTTTAATTTAGATAGTTGATATTCTTAATGATAAAAAAATATTAATTTAATTTAAATAAAATTTTTAAGAGTTACATTTAATAAAATTATTTAATGAATTTGAAGTAGATTTTAGTTTAAAGTATGTCTTTTCAAATTTTTTAGTATCAACTACGAAGCTTTTACCATTTCTATTTGTTTCAATTACTGAGTTACTGTGATTAAAATGTTTTCGTATTCTTTTTACTACACTCCTAAGCAAAATTGGCTTAGTGCTACCTAAATTAAATACTTCAAATTTATATTTTTTTTTATTTTTTGAAATTTTATAAACAATTTCCGCAAGATCTTTTTCGTAAATAAGATTATTAAAATTAGCTTTTGGGTTTTTATAACTTAAAATCTCATTTTTTTTAACTTTGTCTAAAATATTTGATAAAAAAATTCCTGTTCTTTTTTTTCCAGCTACTCCTGGTAATCTTAATACTGTAACTTGGCAATGACTGTTTATTGATAATTGTTTTAGAATCTTTTCTTGCTTAAGCTTTATTTTTCCATACTTTCCAAGTAAACGAGGTCTAGTTTTCTCACTAATAAAGGTCTTTTTGGGCACACCATACACAGCCATTGTTGAAATATAAATTACCTTATCAATTTTCTTTAGTTTTATAAAATTACACAATTTTTTAAGAAAAGTTATGTTTTTGTAGGTATAATTTTTACTTTTATCAATTGCACAAAAAACTAAGCAGTCAACTTTTTTATTAATACTATAAATTTTCTCGAAATTATTTTTTTTTAAAAGGGAATAATTGCTTTTGAGATTTTTTGGTTTAATTTTATTATAATAGCAATAAATGAATTTCTTTTTTTGAATAATAAATTTCGCAATATTATTACCAACTATCGAACTTGTGCCGTTTATTAAATAATTCAAATTAATATAATTTTTTTATTTTTAAATCTTCTATTGTGTCAGCAATACTTACTATTTTTTTTAACAATTTCATGTTCTCTATTTGAATTACATCTTTCAAAATAAAATTTTCTAGCACACAATGAATTGTAATTTTTTTTTGAGTAATAATTTTTTTTAATTTAGTCAACTTATTTTCATTAAAAGGTAACATATAAATACTACACATCACAACTTGACTTTTATTATTTAATTTCTTTAATAGTGAAAAAAGTTGAAAATAGGAATTTTCTGGCACAAACTCGCCGGTTGGAAATCTATAAATTGCATTATTGCTTTTGCAATAGTTGCTGAGAGTTAAATGTTGTAAAGTAATTGGTATTGCTAATCCATTTAAATTTTTTGGAGAAACGTAGCCATGAAAAATTGCACCTTTAGAACTTTGGTAATTCATATTTACTTCCTAATATGGTCATTGGTTTTACATTTAATGGAAAATAAAAGTATCCTAGCTTTCGATCATTTCCTTTAATTTTATTATATGGACTAAACAAAGATTTAAATCTGATATTGAATGAGAATCTAGTCTCAGCAGTTTTATTAATTATATTGCCGTGTAAAAGATTTGGTGAAAAAATTAAAAACTGACCAAATTTTAAATTTAGGAATTTTGCTTTATTTTTATTTTTTTTAAAATAAGAATTTAAGCTTTTAATTTTGTTAAGATTTTTTATTGTTTTAAAACTTTCTCTTAAAGGAAAAATAAACATAGATTTTGATTTATATACATTTACAAGCGGTATCCATAAAACAACCTGGTAAGGACTCTCACCAGTTGTAGTATCAGAATGTATGTCTAAAAGTGAGGATTTATCTTTTGGAAGTTGTATTGACAAATTTAAGTTTTTTTGAATTGCAAGCTCATTACCAATTATCAGATCTAATATTTTTTTTGTTTCTTTAAAAATAATCTTTTTAAATTTAGAGTTTTTGTTTAACTCATTTATTATACTCATCCTAACTTTATTTAAATCTTTAAGTTTAATATACTTATGAAAATTATTTAAAAGATTATTATCATTATTTTTTTTTAGATTGATTTTTTTTTTTAAAATTTCAATTACCAGATCATGAATTCTTTGTATCTCTTTTTTGTTTTCAAAATTAGAAATTATATAACCTTTTTTTAAAAAATCTTTTTGTATATTTAGGTTTTTCTTATTTTCAAAATTGTAAATCATGATTAACAATGAAGAGAAATACTATATTATTTATTATAATTCAATTTATAAAGTATTTTTAAGTATTATCTGATCTCATAGGAAGCTTATTGATTAGTATTTATTTATCTCACTTTGAAAAATATTTTTTTTATAAATATTATTTATCTTTTTACTCACCGTAAACTTATTTTTTTTGTTAATTTTTAAATCATTTAATATTTCTGTGCATAATTCATTTTTAGGAGTTTTTTTAAAATTAAAAACAATTTTTTTACTTTTAAGACTAATTAAATGATTTACTATTTTTTTAATAAAATACTTTTCTAAATTTCTGCCTAAAGCCCTGCAACTAAAAAGAAAATCCCCGATTAGGATATGGTTATTTTTTTCGTAATAAGAAATTAGTCCAATTATTCCTAAATTTACAACTTTATCTTCAACTCTCATTGTTATTATTTTCATATTATCACTTAATTCTTTTTTAATTCTTCCTTTATTAAATCTTCTTGTCGATAGATTAATTTGATTAATTTTATTATACATTTGATGGTATCTCTCAATTTGAATTTCATTATAACTTTCAAATTTAATTTTCATTTTAAGACTCTTCAACCAATCCTCGTGATTTTTAAATTTTGATTGACCTTCTTTCAGACTTCTTATTTTTGAATAGTTTTCAGCTCGATTAAAATCCTCTTTACTTAGACTTAAAAAATTTAAATCAATATAATTTTTTAGTTTTGTAGAAAAATCAAAAACATTATCGCCAATATTTAAAACTTCTACCTCTTTTATTTTCCCCTTTACCTCTTGTCTTTCATATTCACTATTATCTATAAAAATAATATTATCTACTTTTAGATTTAGCTCTTTGCACAAAGTTTTTATATTTTCAGATTTATTTTTGAAGTTAATTTTCCAACCAGCAAAATCTTTTTTTTTTAAAATCATTTCCGGGTGTGATGAAATAAATTTTAAAGCTTTTCTTTCGTAATTTCTAGAAATTATCCCTAAAATTATTCCTGATTTAGTATATTCTTTTAATAGCTCTTGAAAGTTTTGAAAAGCCTCTCCTTCCGAGCTCATATTTCCAAGTTTAATTTGATTATAATTATCCTCTGCTATTGTTCCCCCCCACAAAGTATCATCAAGATCTACAAATATCGCTTTTTTTCTTTTATGTTTAATCAAATTAATTATTGATTTAATTTTTTCACTCAAAAAAAGCTCGAAGTCAGGCGTAAATATATTTTTACTTAAATACCACCTTTTTAAATTAAATATTTGATTGTTATAAAGATTGCTTAGATAAAAAAAATCTATCAAATACACTGAGGGATTTTTAACTTTTTTTAAAATATTTTCATATGCAGAAAAATTTTTTTGAAGCGTGAAGAAATTATTACCAATTGATATTGGCAGCACCTGATTTAGGTTATAATAAAAGGGAATCAATATATTAGTTGATTTGATAAATTTTTTTTGTAATAGTCTGATAATATTTTTGACCTGCTCATTTTCATTTAAATTTGTTTGTAAAAATAAAATTATATTAAGATCTGATATTTTTTTATTCTTTTTTAAAATTTCTATAATATTTTTAAAATTATAATGATAAAATTTATCTTTATTGTTGTTTATTACTTGAAAAATATTTTCAGAATTAAAATTTGATATTATATTAATCTTTTTATACATTTTTTTGTATTTCTTTTATCAAGGTTTTATAATTTTTAAATATTAGATTTAAATTATTTTCAAACTTTAGAAAAATCTTTTCCTTTTTAAATTCTTCTTCAATACAAATTGTCAAATTCACTATATCTAATGAGTCATATTTTGATGTGAGCTTAAATTTTTTTATATTTAAAATTTTTTTTTTTGGTGTAATTTTATTAAATTTGGAAACGGCTAAATTTAACGTTTTTTCTATCATTTTTAATATTTATGGTATATTTAATGAGAAATATTGTTCAATTCAATGAAAAACAAAAATAAAATAGCTGCTTCAGTAAAAATAATAAATCCAAATAATTTATCTTTAGGAAAAAATATCCGAATAGATGATGGTGTTATCATTATTTGTCAAAAAAAAATGAAAATTGAGTCAAATGTTCATATTGGCCCTTATTGTATATTAAGATCTCACGAAAAACTAACAATTGGTAAATATACTTTGATTTCAAGTTTTGTGGATATATTTACCGCTATAGATAGGGTTAATGATAATCATAAATTATCACACCCAATGATAAAAAAAAAACAATTTAAAGATATAAGGAAACCAATAAAAATTGGCAGCTATTCTTTTATTGGTGCGCATAGCGTTATCTTGCCAGGCTCTAATCTTGCAGAAGGAACTTCAATTGGAGCTTTAAGTTTAATTAATTTTAAAACAAAAAGTTGGAATATTTATAATGGAAATCCTGCAAGAAACTTGGGAATAAGAAATAAAAATTTAATTAAAAAAAATTTAAAATAATGAAGTTAGCTCATATTGGTTTTTTATATAAAAGTATTGATGAGGGTTTGACTATATGGAAAAATGAAAATGTTAAAATTTTAAAAAATAAAACAAAAGACAAAAAACTCAAAGTAAATTGTTGTTTATTGAAGGTAAACTCTCTTATAATTGAGATTATCTCTCCATTTAAAAGTAATAAGATTTTATTCAAGAAAATTGAAAATAATAAAAAAAACAAACCTTTTGGTTTTGATCATTTATGTTTTTATTCTAAAAATATAAATAAAGATATAAAAATATGGGAAAAAAAACACAATTCAAAAACTGTTATAAAGAAAACATATTCAAAGATGTTCAAAAAAAATATTGCATTTTTAGTATTAAAAACTGGTTTGCTTATTGAATTATTAGAAATATAATTAAATACGTTTTATGGATTTAAAAAAAAAATATCAGCTGAATGGTTTCTTAATTTCAGAATTTAAAAATAAAAAACCTTTATTAAAATGTAAAGAAATTACAAACGATTTTTTTAATAAAAGTGACTCATATTATTCTTCAATTACCGATGAAGAATACAGACAAATTGTTTTAGATTGCACAAAAGCCATTAATCAGGAAAAAATTCAAAAACAGATTGTTGATAACGAAAAATTATTTTTTGACAAACTAATTGCAAAGAAACTTAAAATCCAATCTGTTGTATATTTCAGAACAGCAAGACCTCACAATCCCAAACATATTCAAGAGCAGTTAGATTTTCATAGAGAAACTTTTTATAGTGATTTTGATTATATCAAAAAACAGTTTAATTTTTGGTTTCCAATTAAAAATTTGACAAAAAAAAATTCCATGATGTATATCCCTTATTCACATAAGATTGATGATAAAAAAATTAAAACTAAGACTATTTCATCTGAAAAATCTGGTGTAGAAAGATTTTCTACCGGTCATAAAATAGGATTACTTTATAACCCAAAGAAAATTATAGAGGGTGTTGATTTTAATTGTCAAAAATCTCTGTTTGTACCTGAAGGTAGTTTTGTAATATTTTCCTCAATGCTTATACATGGTGCAGCTATAAATTATGAAAAAAAAATAAGATTCAGTTGCGATTTTGGTTTATTAAATGAAGACGTAGTTGACGATGTGAAGTTTTCTTTTGCTGCTGACAAACCTCAGTATCTTAGTTATAACGAACTTTAATTCGAATTATATTTTTTCCAATACTCTTTAATATCTGATACTTTTGTATTATAACCTTTGCTTAAGTAATTTAAAAAATCTTTTTTTTCACTGCCATCATATAATTTCCCATCCTTTATATTAAAATTAATTTTTTTATAAGAAAGATTTCTCATTTCTTCCCAGGATTTTGAAAAACTAGATTTAAATAACTCACAACATTTTTCATAAGATGTAGAAAGGGTATCTTTATCTTCATAGAATGTCTCTTCTCTAGAGACTATGTCGAACTTTTTCCAGTTTAAATCATACATACGAATAATGGTTGAGCCTTTAGGAGTATCATTTATTATACTCCATAAATTTGAGTCCATTTTCATGTTATATGGCAAGTAGCTAGGATGAAAATGAAAATAAGCAATTTCATTTAAATTAATATTGCTAGATTTGAGAGAGTCAGCATACTTGTAACGATCTTTTAGAATTATATTTATATTATTTTTGATTATAAAATTTCTATTTAATTCGTCTGATTTAATAAATATTTTATCAGATTTAAATTTAGATAAAGTATCTAAATAAGAGGGGTAGTTTTTATTTGTTTTTTCTATTAGAAATAAAATATTCATAATTAAATAATAATTTATAAAATGTTAAATTCAAACAAATATATTTTAATTGATAAAAAAAAAATTTCTCGATTATTTAAAAATTTAAAAAGTACCAAAAGAATTATTTTACATAAAAAAAATTCACCTCAACAGGAAATGATAATTGCACAAAAAAAAAATTATTATTATCCAGTCAAAAAGAATACACAATCCGATCAAACCTTTACAATTCTTCACGGAAAACTTTTAATACTTATTTTTAGTAAAAGAGGAAAATTAATAAAAAAAATATTATTATCACAAAATAAAAATATTATTTGTAGAATAAAAAAAAATATATTTCATTGCGATATAGCCATAAGTAAATTTTCATTGCATCTTGAGACTAAGAGCGGAGTATTTAAAAAAAACACTAATAAATTTGCTAAATTTAAAAATTTACCAATGACTATAAGTAAAGAGTTAAAAAAAAAAAGATATTAATTTGATTGAAAAAATATTAATAACAGGTGCATCTGGTTACATAGGAAGTCATATTCGAAAAAAACATACAAAAAAGTTTGAAACATATTTTTTAGTTAATAACAAAAGCATAAAAGGGATATCAAAAAAAAATTTAGTTAACAAAAATAATATTTTCAAAAAAATTAATTATTTAACATATGTTATTCATCTAGCTGGTATTGACGATTTTTATAAAAATAAGAAATATATAAATAAAAAAAATAAAGAGTTAAATATTTTAATTAAAAAAATAATAAACAAATATAAACCAAAAAAACTAATATTTACCTCTACAAATAGAGTTTATGAGAATGTAAAAAAAAAATTAATAAATGAAAAAACAAAAATAATTTCTAATAGTAATTACGCAATTAATAAAATAAAAACCGAGAATATTATTAAAAAGTCAAATTGTGATTATATTATTTTAAGATTACCTTCTGTCATTTCAAAAAAATTTTCTAAAGGTTTAATTTTTAGATTATTAGAAAACTTAAAAAAAAATGAAGATATAAATATTTATAACCCTAACTCACTTTTTAATAATGTTATACATGCAGATGAGTTAATTAAAATAATTTTTTTTTCAATAGAAAAAAATAATATCAAAAATTTAGTAATCAATACTTGCTCAATAAAACCCTTAAAATTAATTGAAGTAGTAAAAATACTTAAAAAAAAAGTTTCAAGCAAATCAAAAGTAAATATTAAAAATACAAAACAAAAGTCAAAGTACTATTCTACTAAGCTTCAAAATAAAATTTTTTATAATAAAATTTCGAGCACAAAAAAAACCCTACTTAAACTTTTTTCCTAGAACCCTGAATTCATCTACAAGTTTTTCTAAACATAAATTTGTTTGGGACTTGTTAATTATAGCAGCTGGAGTTATACAAATTCTATGCCATTTTGCATCTATAAGAATATTATGTTTTTCCAGCATATTTTTTGAGAGTTTAATGCCAAATTCATTTTTATTTTTACAATCATACTCAAGAGACATTCTTAACCCTCTTCCCCTTATATTTTTAAACATAGAATGATTTTCTAATTCTGAACTTAAAACTTTTTTAATATAGTTACTTGTATTTACTATATTTTTTAAAGTTGTATCTTTATGCATTATTTTTTGCACAGCAAGAGCAGCAGCTACTCCAAGAGAGTAACCTTGATGTGTAGTTGAATACGCAATTCTTTCATCCCCCTTTTTTAAATTATTTATAATTTTACTGGAGGTTAATACCATACTAAGAGGTGCATAGCCTGCAGCGAGGGTTTTACCCACAAAGATAAAATCAGGAGAAATTCTATCATAATCAATACAATAAATTTTTCCAGTTATTCCCATTCCACAGTAAACTTCATCAATTAAAAGATGTATGTTATATTTATTACACACCGCCCTAATATATTTCCAATAATTTTTTGTTGGTGGCACATCTCCTTGAAGACCTCCCATTATTGTTTCTCCAATAAAACCACATACTTTTTCAGGGCCAATCTTTAAAATTTTTTCTTCCAACTCTTTAGCAGATCTTTTTGAATACTCCTCTTCTGTTTCTGATTTATTTTTCTCATAATTATAATGATGCTGGTTCACTTTATGGATATTTTTAGCCAAAATTGGCTTTAGATAGTTGTAATTTGGTCTATCACTTGCTGACAATGAAAATGCCGTACAACCATGATATGATTGTTTTCTACTTATGAAAAAACTTTTTTTTTTAAATCCTAAATTAAAAAAAAATTGATAACTCATTCTCATTGCTGCTTCGCAGGCTTCAGCGCCACTGTTGCCTGCAAAAAATACTTTATCCAAGTTATGTTTTTTCTTTGATATGACCAAATTTGAAAGTTTATCTAAATTAGCATCATGCCAAGATTTTATATCTATATGTGAAAACTTATTAAGTTGATTTTTTATTGATTTAACAACTTCTTTATTTCCCCAACCTAAAGTTGCAAAATGATTTGATCCAGAAGTAAAGTCTAATATTTTTTTATTTTTTGTATAAAGATATATGCCTTTAGCCTTTGTAATCTTTTCTAATTTTTTTTTAATATATACGTTTGTGTAGCTTGGCACCTATAAATTTTCCAATAGATTCATATGATTAAGAATTATATCGTCCATATCAATATATCTGTACAAACCTGCTCTTCCACTATGAAAAACATTTTCAGGACAAGCATCATAGTATTTTTTGGCTATTAATTGATCTTTCATGGCTGGATACGGATACAACTTATTAGAGAAAGATGGAATTTCTTTTACTAACAAAGTTTGATTTGACTTGTATTGATAAAATTTTTTGTATTCCACAACTCTAGTGAATTTTTCGTGATTTGCATAATACATGAAAATTACATTTTTTGGAAAAGCATATTCTACTGGTAGCACCATAAACTCGAAATCTCTTCCTCTCCACCTAAGTTCACCCAACTCTTTATTGCAAAGTATTTCCGGCGAGGCGGTATTAATTATTATGTCGTATTTTTCCCATTCATCATTAATTTTTACTTTATAATTTTGAATATCAAACTTTTGAATGAAGGTGTTTAATCTTACGTTTATGTTATCACTTTTAACAGCTAGATCAAAATAACCATTATAACCATCTGGTGCAGTTGGAAATGACGATATAACTTTTCCAACATCCCAAGCCGCTCTTTTTCCAGATCTTAGTTTTATTTTGCAAATTCTGTTGTACTCATTATCCCATTTGCTTGGTTGATCACCTGGTCCAAACTCTTCACCATCTAGCTCATGATTATTTTTAATATCCCACATTTTATGTGAATATTTTTCACAGAACTTTTTATACATTGTTTCACCGCAAGCATAAATATAATGATCTTTAAAAGTTTTTAGTGAATTAATATCTCTTTTTTCATTTAATTCTTTTTTAATTTGATCTCTGTCTGGCATTTTATCAATATCATCTATATGAGGAGGGTATGTATAAAACTGCTTGTCTCCCTCTACATATGTAAGGTTTTCGTGATCAGCACTCATAATTTTCATTGGAATATATTTAGAAATAAATTCGTAAGTTTTTTCTACTTCTGTAAGAAAGTGTCTTGGACCATAAGTAAACGGATGGCCACCATACCAATATGTTCTTACGCCACCACCTAATATTTTTCCTGTCTCCACTATTTCTATTTTATAATCTGGTTTTTTTATTGAAAGCATATGAGCTGCATTACATCCAGCAAAACCGCCACCAATGATTAGAACTTTAGTTGTCATAATTTAGATCTTTTTATATTTAAATTTCGAGTTGTCAATCTTCATATTTATGTATAAAACATATTAATCTAATTTTATTAAATGAAGAAAAACAGCTTTTGATACATCATCATCTAAAAATAAAATGCTAGTGTCTATTCAAAAGAATGAAAAAATTTTTATACAGTTATAAAGAGTTAAACGAGTTAAGGAGAAGAAAAAAAAGTATTGTTCTTGCGCATGGTGTTTTTGATCTATTCCACATTGGCCACCTGAGACATCTTAAAATTTGCAAAAATTACGGTGAAATATTAGTCGTATCGCTGACTGATGATAAGTTCATCAATAAAGGTCCCAATAGACCAATATTTAACTCAAGCAACAGAGCAGAAATGATTAGCTCATTATCTTTTGTTGATTATATTTTTATAAATAAAGCAGAAACATCAGAAAAAGTAATTGAGAGCTTAAAGCCAAATTTCTATATTAAAGGTCAAGATTATAAAGACTCCAAGCAAGACATCACTGGAAATATTCAGAAAGAAAAAAAATTAGTAGAAAAATTTAGAGGAAGAATGATTTTTACTGATGATATTATTTTTTCTTCATCACATTTAATAAACAAGTTTTATTTTGAAGAGAACAATGTGAAACAATTTAAAAAATATAATTATCATTATTTTGAAAGGTTATTTGAAAAAACTAATAAGTTAAGAGTTGCAGTGATTGGTGAATTAATTTTAGATGAATATTGTTTTACTAATTATCTTGGCTCTGCCTCAAAAGAAGAATTGGTTGTAATGAATTATATAGACGAAAAATTATTTTTTGGGGGAGCATATGCTCTTGCAAAAAATATTTCAGATTTTGTTAAAAAGGTTGATTTTTATTCTGCAGGAAATCTAGATACTAAAACATTTAATTCTTTAAAAAAAGACTCTAAAAAAAATAAAATCAATGTCAAATTCTTTAGAGATAATTATAGGATCATAAAAAAAAAAAGATTTCTCTCTCAAAAGAATCATAAATTATTTGAAATTTATCATTCATCATCTGATGAAAAATTTAATAAAAATAAAAAATTTGCTAAAATAATTTCTTCTAAAATTTCATCATATGATATTGTGATAGTAGCAGATTTTGGTCATGGTTTACTTTCAAAAGAGTTAATATCTACATTACAAAAAAAATCAAAATTTTTGTGTGTGAATACTCAAACAAACGCCGAAAATAGAGGTTTCAACTTAATAACCAAATATAAAAAATGTAATTTAATTTGTTTAGATTTAGGAGAACTACAGCTTGCAATTTCAAAGAAAGATGAAGAAAAAAAAATGATAGCAGAAATGCTAAAGAAAATTAAATTTAAACATTTTATATTAACATTATCAAAAAAGGGAATTATTGTAGCAAGAAAAGAAAGCTCAAATTTAAAATATTTTCGATTAGGAGCGTTGGACTCAAATCCTTTAGATACAATGGGCGCTGGTGATGCCGTATTTGGAATAAGTTCATTATTGAGCAATGTAAGCGACGATATTAAAATTAATGCTTTAGTGTCCAATTTATTTGGTGCCTTAAAAATTAAAATTTTAGGACATGAAAAAAAGATTAGTAAAAAAGAGCTTATGAAATCAATTAATTATATGATTAAGTAAATATGAAAATTTTGGTTACTGGCGCTGCTGGTTTTATAGGCAGTCATACTTGTGAAAGACTTTTAAAAAATAAAACAATTAAAAAAGTAATAGGAGTTGATCATTTAGGAGATGGATCAGTTAAAAATCTTAAAAAAATAATCAAAAATAAAAAATTTTTTTTTAAAAAAGTTGATATTCGAGATAAAAAATATTTTATAAATTTATTCAAAAAAATTGACGTTGTTATTCATCTTGCCGCTATCTCAGATATAGTTCCCTCAATCAATCAACCAAATGAATATTTAGATGTAAATTTTAATGGCACCTTAAATATTTTGGAAAATATGAGAAAAAATAAAGTAAAAAAAATAATTTTTGCTGCATCTTCCTCATGTTATGGAATACCAAAATCTCTTCCAACTAAAGAAATAGATACAATTAACCCAAGATATCCATATGCTTTTTCAAAATATATATCTGAACAGCTTATTATTCATTGGTCAAATGTTTACAAACTGAATTTTATTTCTTTAAGACTATTTAATGTATATGGAACAAGATCTAGAACTAATAATGCGTATGGCGCAGCTATAGGAGTTTTTATAAAACAAAAATTAAGCAAAAAACCTTTTACAGTAGTTGGAACAGGAAAACAAAAAAGAGATTTTATAAATGTAAAGGATGTTGCAGAATTATTTCACAAATGTGTTTTTACAAATGTAAAAAATGAGATTTTTAATGTTGGATCTGGCAAACCAAAATCTGTTAATTATCTTTTAAAGTTACTTAAAGGTAAAAAAATAAAAGTTCCAAAAAGACCAGGCGAGCCAAATATAACTCACGCAAATATAAATAAAATAAAAAATAAATTAAATTGGACACCTAAAATTTCCTTCGAAGAGGGCATCAAAGAAGTATTAGAAAATAAATATTACTGGTCTAAGGCGCCCCTTTGGACAAAAAAAAAAATTCAAAAAGCAACAAAAAATTGGTTTAAATATCTTAGATAAAATGAAAAAAATATTTATTACTGGTGGAGCAGGCTATGTAGGTTCAGCTTTAGCTGATTATTTAATTTCAAAAGGATATTTTGTTACTGTATATGATTTATTTCTTTACGGAAAAAATGTTTTTGAAAGTAAAAAAAATATAAAATTAATACAGGGAGATATAAGAAATAAAAAGCTTTTATCAAGCTCTATTCAAGATCATGATTGCGTTATACATTTAGCTTGTATTTCAAATGATCCAAGTTTTGAGCTTAATCCAAAATTGGGTAAATCGATTAATTTAGATGCTTTTGAGCCTTTAGTTTTAGCTGCAAAAAGTGCAGGAGTAAGAAGATTTATATACGCATCCTCATCAAGTGTATATGGCATAAAAACAGAAAAAAACGTTACTGAGGATATGTCTTTAGAACCTCTTACTGATTATTCAAAATTTAAAGCTGATTGTGAAACAATTTTATTTAAATATAAAGATGATAATTTTGAAACAGTTGTAATAAGGCCTGCAACAGTTTGTGGTTATTCAAAAAGACAAAGATTAGATGTAATTGTTAATATACTTACAAATTTAGCCTTTCATAATCGCAAGATAACAGTTTTTGGTGGTTCTCAGTTAAGACCAAACATTCATATAATAGACATGTTGAGAGCATATGAAGTCCTGATAAACGCACACAAAGATATGGTAAATGGAGAAATATTTAATGCTGGTTGGGAAAATAAATCAGTAGATGATATTGCCAATACCGTTAGAAAAATTATTGGTGAGGATGTAAAAATTATTAAATCTAAAACCGATGATAATAGATCTTATCATATTTCCTCAGAAAAAATTAAGGAAAGATTAAACTTTCAAACAAAATTTACTATTGAAAACGCTGTGGCTGACTTATTTGAAGCATTTAACAAAAAAGTATTTATAAATCCATTATCAAATGATTTATATTTTAATATTAAAAGAATGAATAACTTAAATCTTGAATAATTTATGAGCTATAAATATATCTCAGAATTTAAAAAAAAAGGTTTTTTTATTGGAAAACTTAATTCTAAAGAGCTAAATAAGATAAAAAAGATTAAAAATAATATACTTCGAATTTTAAAAAAAGAAATTAAGTTAAAGAATAAAAAAAATAATTTTGAATATTTTCACCATTATATAAATAAAAAAGATTTAAACCAAATAAGATTAAAAATTTTTAATGAATTGAACCAAAATAAATTTAATATTTTTTATTATAATATTTTTTCAAGATTTATTGAGCCTATTGTAGGAGATGAAAATGTAATTCAAAAAAAAATAAATCTAAGCATTCAAATTCCAAATGATAGTAGCTCTTTATTACCAGTTCATTCAGATACATGGGCAGGAGACTCTCCATATGAAATTGTCATATGGTTGCCACTAGTTGACTGTAATAAAACACAATCGATGTTTATACTTCCAAAAAACAGTAAAAAATTTAAAAAGTTTAAAAATTTTGTTTTTAAAAATAATAACCAAATATTTAAAAAAATAAAAAAAAACGTCAAATTTATTAATATTAAATTTGGAGAAGTTTTAATATTTAGTCAAAATTTACCACATGGAAACGTCGTAAACAAAGAAAAAAAAACAAGGTGGAGTTTCAATGCAAGATCGAAGAGTTTAATGTCTCCATATGCTAAAAAAGGACTTATAGATTTTTTTGAAATTGTAAACATGAAACCTGCGACAGAAAGTGGTTTAGAATATGAATTCCCTAAATTTAAATAATAAGGTTTTAAGAGGCTATATAAGCTCAAGAGACTTAAATGGCTCATATTATCCTCAAAATTTCCAAAATCTTTTAATTAGAACCTTTGCAAAAGAAAACAAAATTAAACTTCAATTATCAGGCACAGAGTGGATTATAAAAAATTCATTTGTAATGCTTAGATCGATTATAAAAGAAAAGAACGATGGTATTATTTTTTTCAGTTTATTTCAGATTTATAGCAAAAAATCTGAATTTAATAATTTTGCAAATCAAATTTTAAAAAAAAATAAAATTCTTATATTTGTTTTAGAAAACATTATAATAAAAAATTCAAACGAACTTAAAAAGTTAAACAAAATATTAAAAATTAACAATATTCTTTCAACCAAAAAATATTTTAAAAATATAAAAAAAATAAAGAGTTATTTAATCAAGAAAAGTAAATAAACTCATAAAATCCTGAGAGATTATTTTTTTTTAAAATCCAAATCCATTCATTTTTACTAAAAAAACTCTCACATGTTAAAGCCCAACATTGTAAATTAAAAAGCTCATCTTCATTTCTATAACTTTCAACCAAAATGTATTGTTTTTTGCTTATCCTCTTAATCTCTTTTAAAGAAAAAAATAGTTTATCAATTTCAAGGTTATGAAGACATCCAATTGATATCAGCAAATCAAATTCTTTTTTTTTGAATTTTAATTTTTTTGCCGCATCACCAAAAAATAAATTTTCTTTAATTTGAGGATGAGAGTTTCTTATAGCATATCTTGAAATATCTATACCCACTATTTTTATTTCGGGTATAATTTTTTTAATTTCATATAAAAGATATCCTTTGCCACATCCCAAATCTAAAATTTTAGATTTTTTATTTAGTTTAAATTTTTGAATTAATCCTTTAGCTACATTTTTCCATCTTCCTTTAATATATTTGTATCCTCCATAACCATATTTTCTTTCACCATCCCAATAATTTTTATCAAACCTTTTTGAAATTTTCATACAGTGAATTTTATTATTTCTCATTCTCTCCAAATAGTTTCTTTTGGTTTGCAGATGTAATTTAGATACCAAACTTATTTCCTTAATAGTCATTCGTCACCAGTTCCTTCCAATTTTTTTATCACTTTTTAAACTTATAAAATTGGGTCCTTTATTTTTATAACAAACATTAATTATTTTTTCTGTTTGATCGCTATCTTTTGGAAAATAAGATTTTATATTTTTAAAAAGGTTCATTAGTTTTCTGCCATTTAGTTCTGAATGGCTTGGACCAAGTGTAGGGTAGTCTGCAAATCCAACTAGTTTTACATTTACTTTTTGTTGATTTATATCTAATTTTATTTGTTCAAAAGGTCTTTCAATCAAAAAAGGTGTAATAGTATAGACCCAGGGCTTAAGACCTTCCAAAGCAAGTCCAGACGCAAAACCTATTATGCTTTGTTCACATATTCCTAAGTTAAAAAATCTTTTAGGATGATTTTTTCTAAAATCGTCAAATATTCCATAGCCTATATCCCCAACTATCAATATTATTTTATCATCTTTTTTTGCAAGTTTATCAATTATTTTTCCAAATCTTCTTCTCATTTTATTTTCAATCTTTTTTTTCCAATTATTATCTCATTGCCCTGTAATTTTCTTGCGTGCCAAACAGGGTCGTTTTCAAATTCTTTAATTCCTTTGCCTTTGGTAGTATTCAATATTAAAGCTGTGGGTTTTCTATTTTTTTTTTGAAGATTATAGATGATTGATCTAAATGAATGGCCATCTTTTATATTAATACATTTCCAGTTAAAGGATTTTATTTTTGATGATAGGCTTTTTAATGGTAATGCATCTTCCAGTTTTGATAATGCTTGAATTTTATTATAGTCAATTATTAAAGTAAGGTTATTTAAGTTATGTTTCGCCGCAATTAACATTGACTCCCATGTTGTTCCTTCTTGGCATTCTCCATCACTGATTAAAACATAAATATGACCTTTAATCTTTCTTCTTTTTCGAGCAAATGCCATGCCAGTTGCAATTGGAAAACCATGTCCCAAACTTCCTGTAGTACAATAAATTCCATTTTTTTCATCCAATTCAAGATGAGTTGATATTTTGGGTTTAAAACCCTTTTTTTTAAGTATTAAACATAAAGGATATGAAGCATGAGATTTGCTTAAAATGAATTTATCGTTTTTGCGTAAAATTTTATAATACAGCGATATCAATATTTCAATAATTGAAAAACTACCTCCTAAATGTGCTTCGCCTCTTTTAATAAATTCTAAGAAAGTTTCTTTTCGAAGCTTTGTTGCTTTACTTTTAAGATTATTAATTTTCTTTAAATTCATAAAATTACTTAAAATTTTTCTTTATATATTTTAAAATATTTAGATTATCTGTATTTTTAATATTAAATTTATTTTTATACATATATTTCTCATCTCCAGTAGAATTATTTTTTAGCATCACTTTTTTAAAATTTTTATATTTTTTTGATTTTCTGCTTATTTGCTTACCATTTAAATACAATTTGTGTCTAAAAAGTTTTACATTGGGTAAATAAGTTTCCTCAGGCGGCCCAATAATAACTGATTTCTTTTTATACATTGCAAACCAAGATCCTCCACCAGAGTCACCTACATAAAATTCACTTGATAATTGCATTGCTAAATTTATGTCATTTCTAAACTGAGAATTAATTTCAGGCAATTCAACAAATTTATCAATATCTTTATAATTTTTAACAAATTCTGAATATTCACCTGTTAAATAGATTATAAATTTTTGCTTATAAAAATATCTTATTATTTCGTTATAAAGTCTAAAATTTTTTATGTCAAAGACAGGGAAATTTTTTTTTCTTATGTAAATACAAATCGAATGTCTTTTTTTTTTTTTACTAATAATATTTGAAATTACACTGTTATTCTTATTAATAAATAATTTAGGATTTTTATTTATTAGATAAAAGTAATAATTTTGCCATTTATGATCTGGCAATGAACAAAAATTCTTTTTAGGATTTTTTAACTTTTTAAATTTTTTATTTGATAAATCATATAGAGAAAGTATATCAAAATGTTTACATTTTTTTTTACTTAAATTTTTTATAATTTTTATCAAAAGTGGCTGGAATACATTTTTATTTTTTTTTTGAAAATTATCGTATTCTCCTAATCTAGATTTTGTATTTTTATTGTATAAACTTGTTGTTAAAACTATTTTTTTTATATTTAAAAAATCAAAAATCTTAATATTATGAAATCTTGATTTATCAAAAAAATTTATAACTAAAATATCTTTTTTAAATATTCTTTGAGCTAGATCTGTTGAGGCAAAAATATTTCCAAATCCAACTCTTCGGTTTTGAAATAAAATAATACTTGCACTTCTTATTTTTGTAATGTTAATTAAAATTATAAAAAAGTTCAGTAAAAATAAAACTAAATTAATTATTAAATTAACCAAATATCTCAAAATTATTTTCATTTTAATTTTAGTTAAGTTTTAAAAAATATTTAAGTAAAAGTAACTTGACCAAAGGATCTTATCTAAATATATTATAAATTAAAGATATATAATTTATATATTAATCATAATGTGCTATCACGACTTTCAGTAATGGATAAATTTAAAACTTATTTCTCAAATTATAATAAAGAAATTAAAAAAATAAGTGAGAGTATACCAAATAATAAAATAGAGAAATTATATTCAAAAATAGTTAATTTAAAAAAAAAACAAAAAAATAAAATTCTTATATTTGGCAATGGTGCGGGCGCTGCTATTGCAAGTCACTTTGCAAATGACATGTCTAATACAACAAAAATCAAAGCAATGTCTTTTGATAGCACAACTCATCTCACATGTTTTGCAAATGATTATGGTTATGAAAATTGGGTTACGAAAACGTTAGAAATTTTTTTTCAAAGAGGGGATATGGTAATTTTATTAAGTGCATCTGGAATGTCTAGGAATATGGTTAAAGCAGCAAAATATTGTATCAAAAAAAAAATTAGTTTTTTTTCTATAACTGGATTTAAAAAAAATAATTTATTAAATAAAAATAGCAAAGATCATATTTGGATTAATTCGATGTCTTATAATAAAGTTGAATTGGTTCAGTTATCAGTGCTTTTAATAATTGTTGATAAATTAAATAGCTAACAATAAAACAAATTTATTTTTAATGTTTAAAAATCTAAAAGATTTAATTCAAATATTTAACTTCTGTGGCATAAAAGGTTTTAGTTTATTGATAATATCAATAATTATTAATTCTGCTTTTGAACTAATTAGTATTGGTATGCTAATTCCATTTATAAGCTCAATTATAGATGACAAAATTTATTTAAAAATAAACGATTTTCTATTGAGTAAAAATCTATTTAATTTTGAATGGATTGTAATTGAAAATAAAAGGGAATTCTTAATTTTTTTTATTTTCATGATTTTATTAATGTATACATTAAAATATACATTCAATCTTTTTTTCAATTATTATTTAAATCATAAAAAAGTTGAATATGAAAAAATTATTGCAAATAAAATAATAAAAAATTTTGCAACCACCTCTAACTTTTATTTTTTAAATATTCCGAAGTCAAAAATATTAAATGATATTAATAGTAAATTAAGTACAGTTTCAGCAACTGTTGTAAATTTTGCAAATTTAATAGTAGAGATAATAATATTTTTAATAATTTCTTTATTTGTTTTTATTACAATAGGATCAATATCGGCTATTGTTTTAGCATTTTTTATAATTTCATTTTTTATTTTTTTTTTATTTTATAAAAAAAAGGCCGTTCAATGGAGCATGGAAAGAGGCTTGGGAGGGGACCTTAGATCAAAAAACCTTTTAGATCTTTTAGAAGGAATTAGAGAAATAATAATATTTTCAAAGTATTTAAATTTACTTAAGGAATTTGATAAAAATAATACAAAATTTCTTAATCCTGTAAAAAAGATATTATTTTGGAACTCCACTCCAAAAATATTTTTAGAATTTTTATTTATAATCTTTTTTCTAATATTTTTTTTATACCATATTTATTTTGGTCTTGATCATAGTAATCTTCTGGTAAAAGTGGGTATACTAACTGTAATCTTGTTAAGAGCCTTACCGTCTTTAAATAGAATTATATACAATTACTCTCAGATAAAGTACTCAACAGAGCCCATTATATCTATAAAAAATCTGCTAATATACTCAGAGTCTACTGAAGTAGATAATCAAAATCTATCGTTTAATAAAAAAATTCAACTAAGTAATATAACATTTGGATATCAAAAAAATAAAAAAATATTTCAAAATTTAGACTTAACAATTCATAAAAATAAAAAAATAGGTTTAGTAGGTGAGACAGGATCTGGAAAAAGTACTTTAATAGATATTATAACAGGAATAAAAAAAACAGATGAAGGTAGTATTTGTGTTGATGATAAAAATATAAACGAAGAAAATGTCAAAAGCTGGCTTAAAAATATTGCTTATGTTTCTCAGAGGGTCTATCTGTTTAATTCTTCACTTAGAAATAATATTACTTTTATATCTGACGATGAAAAAATTGATGAGGTAAAATTTAAAAATATTTTAAAGACGGTAAATTTAGAAAATTTTTTAAACAACTTTGAGGAAAAGGAGCTTTCGCATTTAGGAGAATTTGGAAGTAAAGTTTCTGGAGGTCAAAGGCAAATGATTGGTATTGCAAGGGCTATTTATAGTGAAAGACCAATAATTATTTTAGACGAATCTACAAATTCTTTAGATGAAAAAAATGAAAAAAATATAATTGAAAACATATTAAGTTTGAGTGATAGAACTTTAATTTTCGTAACACATAAAATTGAAAATTTAAAAAATGTTGATGAAATTTATAAATTAGATAACCATAGATTATATAAATTATAAAAAATCATCACTTAACTTAAGCAAACTACCTACAATTAATACTTGTAGTCAAAAACTTAAATGTTATAAGAAATAAATTTTTATGAAAAATAAAAACGTAAATAAAAATATTAAAATTGTAAAAAACGACGATTTTACAGTAGATAATGAAAATCAAGATAATGAACTTTCTTACTTATTAGATATGACAACACAAAAAACAGAGGATGATCAGTTAAAAGAATTTGCTCAAAATTATTCAGAAGAGAATGACGATGAGCTTAACGGACTATACGCACATTACAATATTGTAAAAAAAAATATAAACGCAAGTTATAGAAATTTACCAGACTATAAAAATTATAGAAAATTATGGAGAGAAACAGCTGTAGATCATATTAAAACTGAATTTCCTCTTCATTTAGATATTGAAGTTACATCTTATTGCAATCTTGCTTGCCCGATGTGTCCAAGGACTCATAGGGTGGAGATGGGCAAATGGGAAAATAGAATGATGAAATTAGATACATTTAAAAAAATAATTGACGAAGGTTCTAAAAAGGGTCTTAAGGCAATAAATCTGAATAATTTTGGCGAGTCTTTTTATAACAAAAATATTATTGAAATGATTGAATACGCGAAGTCTAAAGGAGTTTTAGATATTATGTTACATACTAACGGCACAGTTATGGATGAAGATTTAGCAGAGAAAATAGTAAAATGTGGTTTAGATAGAATAATTTTTTCTTTAGACTCAATTACAAAGGAAATTTATGAAAAAATAAGGGTAAACGCAAAATTTGAGGATACTGTTAAAAAAGTAAGAATGTTTCATAAAGTAAGAAATAAACTAAATGCTTACAAACCAGTTATAAGAGTGAGCATGGTCAGGATGAAAGAAAATGACCA
>CEUZ01007204.1_pt1 | contig 21305 bp, 21 predicted proteins | sample 361511 | NCBI WGS metagenome assembly CEUZ01 (sample SAMEA2622822, study PRJEB7988) | marine metagenome | biome: marine biome (ENVO:00000447); feature: surface water layer (ENVO:00002042); material: "saline water (ENVO:00002010), including plankton (ENVO:xxxxxxxx)" | depth 5 m
TAGGAACTATTAAATTTATTTTTTATTTCTAAAGCAACATGAGCGTACGGATTTCTTCCTTTTGGATGATTAGGATGTTCTGGAAGCTTGTCTTGCAAATAATCCCCAGCTTGCAGAATAATTTTCCAGAGTTTACTTGCATTTTCTTTGTTCATATAGCAATAAACATTTTTTGATTTTAAAAAGTTCTAGTTCTGTTGAACTAAGCTAGTTTATTTTTTTTTCTTTTTTTTTATTTTATTTTTTCTATCATTGATTAATTCAATCGCTAATTCTAAAGTTATATTATCGATAGTTTGTTCACCTATTAAAGAAGCCATTATTTTTCCACACTTGACATATGGTCCGTATTTTCCTTCATGTACAGTTATGTCTTTGTTTTCTGAAGAATGTGAACCTAAAGTTTTAAGTATTGGATTTCCAAACTGAGCTTTTGGTTTTTTTAAAATTTCTAAAGCTCTCTCAAATGTAATATCAAGAATATTATCATCTTTTTCTAAGGCTCTATACTGTTGATTATGTAGTATATAAGGCCCATACATTCCTATTCCTGCACTAATAACTTTATCATTTTCAGGATTTTTACCCAATCTTCTTGGTAATGATAATAATTGAATTGCAGTATTTACTCCTATTTCTTCTGGTTCAAAGTTTTTTGGTATAGACACTCTTTTAGGTTTTTTTTCTTTAGTGCCTTCACCTAATTGCATATAGAACCCATAAGGACCTTTCCTTAATGTAATCATTTCTCTAGTTTCAGGATAAATTCCTATCTCTTTAGGTCCAGTAAGAGTCCCATTTCTAGAATCATTTAATTGGCTGAATTGAATTGTGTATTTACATTCTGGATAATTAGAACAACCAACAAATCCTCCAAACTTACCAACTTTTAGTCCTAACCGTCCATTATCACAAGTGGGACATTTTCTATCTTTATCCTCTCCCTTAGGAGGAAAGAAATGAGGTCCGAGTGAGTTGTCTATAACATCTATTATTTCTCTGTTAGATTTGCCCACTGTATCATCACATAAATTTTTAAAAGTTTGCCAAAAATTTTGGATAACTTCTCGCCAATTTAATTTTCCATCAGAAATTTCATCTAATTGATTTTCTAAGTCTGCAGTAAAATCATACTCAACATATTTATTAAAATAATTTTCTAGGAAAATTGATACTACGCGACCTCTGTCATGTGGAACAAATCTTTTTTTATCTAAAATAACATAGTCTCTATCTTGAAGCACTCTAATAATTGAAGCATAGGTGGAAGGTCTGCCTATTCCAAGTTCTTCAAGTTTTTTGACTAAGCTTGCTTCAGTATAGCGAGGAGGGGGTAGGGTAAAGTGTTGTTTTTTTTCGGAATTAATAAGATTTAATAAATCTTTTTCATCTAATATTGGTAAATTACTGTTTTGATTATTATTACTTTCATCCTCATCTTTTGCTTCAGAGTAAACTGATAACATTCCTTTGAATTTGATCGATGAACCATTAGCTCTAAATATTATATTATTTTCATTATTTTTTATATCTACTGCAACTTGATCAATAATTGCACTTGCCATTTGTGATGAAACAGCTCTCTGCCATATTATTTCATATAGTTTAAATTCATCAGCATTAAGATTATTTTTAATTTTTTGAGGTGAAAGAGAAATGATAGTAGGACGAATACATTCATGTGCTTCTTGAGCATTTTTTGCCTTAGATTTATATACTCTCGGTTCATTTGGTAAATATTCTTTTCCTAAGTTAGTTTTGACATATTCTCTTACTTCTTCTATCGCAGAACTTGCCATCATTACACTATCAGTTCTCATATAAGTAATTAAACCTGTTGGCTCTCCATCAATTGTTGTGCCTTCATATAATTTTTGAGCTGTACGCATTGTTTGGTTAGCAGAAAAACCTAATTTTCTATTTGCTTCTATTTGTAAAGTGGAAGTAGTAAAAGCAGGATATGGATTTCTTTTTGTTTCCTTTTTTTCTACTTTACTAACGTAAAAAGAACTTTTATTTATTAATTCTATTTTATTTTTAGCTGAATTTTTATCTTTAATTGTTAATTTATCTATTTTTTCATCTTTAAAATTAATCAACCTAGCCTCAAAATTATTATCATTTTTTTTGTTAAATATCCCTTTTATTGACCAATATTCTTCTGGGTTGAATTTTTCAATTTCAAGCTCTCTTTTGGTTATTATTTTTAAAGCTACAGATTGGACTCTTCCTGCAGATTTACTTCCAGGTAATTTACGCCATAAAACTGGAGATAAATTAAAGCCTACTAAAAAATCAAGAGCTCTTCTTGCTAGATAAGCATTTACCAGATTTTCATCAATTTTTCTTGGTTCTTTTAAAGCCTCTAGAACAGCATTTTTTGTTATTTCATTAAACGTAATTCTTTGAATATTTACTTTTTCTAATTTAGGATTTTCTCTTAACATGTTCTCTACATGCCAAGCTATTGCTTCACCTTCTCTATCTGGATCAGTTGCTAAATATAAATTTTCTGAATTTTTAGCAGCATCAGTAATATCTTTAATTACTTTTTTACCTCTGTCACTGATTTCCCATTTCATGTTGAAATTATTCTCTGTATCAATTGCATCATTTTTTGGAGATAAATCTCTTACGTGCCCAATACTTGCTAGAACCTTGAAAGAATTTCCTAGGTATTTATTTATTGATTTAGCCTTTGATGGCGACTCTACAATTAATACATTCATATTTAAACTTTGCTCAACTACAATTTAATAGATTAAGTCGTCAACTGTTTTAAAGAAAAACTATATTTTTCAATAAATTTAGAATCTAATTTTATTTTCAGTTTTGTTAAAAAGTCTTACAATATTGGAAAAATGCTTGGCAATAATTATACAGCTAATAATAATTATTATTAAAGAAATTAGATGATTTAAAAAAAATAAACTATAAAAAATAACTAATACGCAGGATAAAATTGACGATAATGAGGAATATCTTGCTAGCATTGCAACAATAAACCAACAAACAATGAATATTAAACCAATAATAACATTAATTGCAAACAATACTCCTATAAATGTAGCTACTCCTTTTCCACCCTTAAATTTTAACCAAATAGGAAATATATGTCCTAAAATAATAAATAAACCTAATATGGAAATAAAAAGAAAATCATTTGATTGGAAAATATATGGAAAAAAAAATAATGGAAAAAAACCTTTAGAAATGTCTAATAATAAAACAATTAGAGCTAAAACTTTATTTCCAGTTCTCAAAACATTTGTAGCTCCAATATTACCTGATCCTATTTTTCTTATATCTCCAAATCCAAATAATTTAGTTAAAATAAAAGCAAAAGGTATTGATCCGATTAAATAGGCGCCGATATATGTAATAAGAATAGAAAAATCAGTAGAAGAAGATACAAATATCCATTGATAAGCAACATTAATTGCATCAAGCATTTTAATCTCTATTATTTATTAATATTTCTAAACAAGCCATACGGATTGCTACTCCCATCGTTACTTGCTCTTGTATTAAACTTCTTGTTATATCATCAGCTAATTTAGACTCAATTTCCACCTCTCTGTTCATAGGTCCAGGATGCATAACAAAAGCATTTTTTTTGGCATATGATAATTTTTTATAATCAAGTCCATATTTTTCAAAATATATTTTTTCATTAGGTACATGTTTTGTTATAATTCTTTCCTTTTGAATTCTTAGCATCATAACAATATCACAGTTTTTAAGTCCACTTTTCATATCATTAAAAATATTTACTTTTTTTATACTATTAGGAATGAGGGATTTAGGTCCTACAACATTAATTTTTGATCCTAATTTTGAAAGCATTTCAATATTTGATCTAGCTACTCTGCTATGCAAAATATCTCCACAAATTGCTATTTTTAATTTTTTAAATTCACCAAATCTTTTTTTAATTGTTAATGCATCAAGTAAAGCCTGAGTAGGATGTTCATAACTTCCATCACCAGCATTAATAACACAGGCATTAACAATTTTTGATATTTTTTTACTGATGCCTTCTTCAGGATGTCTAACAATTAAAACATCAGGGGACATAGAGTTTATTGTGGTCATAGTATCAAGCAATGTTTCTCCTTTATTAATTGAGCTATCTTTAACTGATACATTTATTAAATCAGCTCCTAACCTTTTAGCTGCAACTTCAAAGCTGGTTCTAGTTCTTGTAGAATCTTCAAAAAATAAATTAAAAATTGTCCTTCCTTTGAGTGTATTCAATTTTTTTAATTTTTTTTTATTAAATTTTATATATTTTTCTGATTCATTTAAAAAACACTCAATATCTTTTTTTGTTAATTCTTTTGATTCGATTAAATGTTTGTTTTTATAGCAAAATTTATTTTTCATAAAAATTTAATTATTTTTAGCATTATCAAGAAAACCTTGGAGTATATAACTTGCGGCGAGATGATCAATTTTTTTCTTGATTTTGTTTGATGATAAAGAATTTTTCCTCAATTCTTTATAAATGACATCTGTTGAGAATCTCTCATCATAGAATGTGGTTTTAATAACTTTATTTAAATATTTTGAAAAATCTCTAACTTTAATAGTTCTCTTATTCTCATTTCCATCTAAACTTAATGGCAAGCCAATTACTGCCCCTCCAACATTATACTCGTTTATAATTTTTGATAAACTTTTGATATCTTTAGATATACTTTCTCTTTTTAATGTAAGTACAGGAGTTGCTATGGTTTTTGTCATGTCACTAATCGCCAAACCAATTGTTTTGTCACCAAAATCTAGACCTATAAGGGTTTGTGATGTATTAAGCTTTTTAATAAAATCACTAGGCTTAGTCATAAAAGTATAAGGTATATAAATTGAAGATTGATAAAAATACAACACAAAAGATAGCTCGATTATGCAAGTTAAGGGTTAATAATGAAGAGATAGAAGAGTTATCTCTTCAATTAAGTTCAATTTTAGATTGGGTCGAGCAATTAAATGAGGTTAATACTGAAGATATTGAGCCTCTAAGTAGTGTAAGTACAGAAAATCTTCCTCTTAGAAAGGATGAAGAAAGCAAAAAAGATTTATCAAAAGAAATACTATCAAACTCACCAGAAAATTTAGAAAATTTTTTTGTAGTACCTAAGGTGGTAGAGTAATGAAAAATCAATCTATTAGCGATACTTTAAAATTAATAAAAAGCAAAAAAATTTCAATTAAAGAATTATCAAATAATTACATAAATGAAATTAACAAAAATAAAGATCTTAACGCATTTATATATTTCAACGAAGAAAAAATTTTAGAGCGTGCTGAAAAACTTGATAATATGAAAGAAGATCTTCCTTTAAAAGGAATTCCATTAGGAATTAAAGATCTTTTTTGTACAAAAAATATGCCTACAACTGCAGGTTCAAAGATTCTAAGTAATTTTCAACCAACTTATGAATCTTTTGTAACAAAAAAGTTGCTTAATTCCGGCGCATTATTTTTGGGTAAAACAAATTTGGATGAATTTGCTATGGGCTCATCAACTACAACTAGTTTTTTTGGAAATACAATTAATCCAGTTTCTTCTGAAAATAAAAAACTTGTTCCGGGAGGTTCATCTGGAGGATCCGCAGCAGCAGTAGCGGCTAATTTATGTTTAGGGGCCACAGGAACTGATACTGGAGGGTCAATAAGGCAACCAGCAAGTTTTTGCGGAGTTATAGGTATGAAGCCAACGTATGGTTTATGTTCCAGATGGGGAATAATAGCCTTTTCGTCAAGCTTAGATCAAGCAGGTATATTTGCTAACAACATTCAAGATGCGTCAATTCTTATGTATGAAATGGCTGGTTATGATCCAAACGATAGTACAAGCTCCAATGTAGAAATCCCAAAATATCATGATAATTTAAATTCAAATGTAGATGGTAAAATAATTGGCATACCAGAAGAATACTCCTTACCAGGGATATCTGATGAAATAAATCAAGTATGGGATAAAGCAATCAAGGTATTTGAAAAAGGAGGTGCAAAAATTAAAAAAATTAAATTGCCACATACTAAATATGCTTTACCAGCTTATTATATTATCGCTCCTGCCGAAGCATCTTCAAATTTAGCTCGTTACGATGGAGTAAAATATGGCTTTAGATCAGAAAATATTAGTTCTTTGGAAGAAATGTATGAGCTTACTAGAAGTGAAGGCTTTGGAAAAGAAGTTAAAAGAAGAATACTGATAGGCACATATGTATTATCAGCAGGATATTATGATGCTTATTATATAAAAGCACAAAAAGTCAGAAAATTAATTTCTAATGATTTTAGAGATGCTTTTAAAGAATGTGATTTCATTTTAACTCCAACAACGCCAAGTCCTGCTTTTCCTATAGGAGAAAAAGAAGATGACCCAATAAAAATGTATTTAAATGACATATTTACCGTTCCGGCTTCTTTGGCAGGATTGCCAGGTATTTCCATTCCATATGGCACTTCTAAAGAAGGTCTACCTCTTGGAGTTCAGATATTATCTAAACACTTTAATGAACAAGAAATTTTCAATGCTGGTTATTATTTAGAGCAAAATAATGAATAACTTAACTAAAGGTTCCAAGTATGAGTGGGAAACAATTATTGGATTGGAAATACATGCTCAAATTTCTTCTAAATCAAAATTATTTAGTTCTTCTTCAACAAAATTTGGTTCTGAACCTAATACACAAGTATCTTTAGTTGATGCAGCAATGCCTGGAATGCTTCCGGTAATTAATGAACATTGCATAAGACAAGCTATTAAAACTGGATTAGGCCTTAATGCTAAAATAAATAAATTTTCTATCTTCGATAGAAAAAATTACTTTTATCCTGATTTACCTCAGGGTTATCAAATTAGCCAATATAAGCATCCTATTGTTGGCGAAGGAGTTGTTACAATTGATTTTAAAGATGGTTCATCAAAAAATATAAGAATTACTAGATTGCATCTAGAGCAGGATGCAGGAAAAAGTTTACATGACCAAAATCCTCAAAAAACATATGTAGATCTTAATAGATCAGGAGTAGCTTTAATGGAAATAGTAAGCGAACCAGATATGAGAAGTTCAGAAGAAGCTTCAATATTTATTACAAAATTAAGATCTATTCTTATGTATCTTGGAGTTTGTGACGGTAATATGCAAGAAGGATCTTTAAGGGCGGATGTCAACATATCTGTCAGAAAAATAGATAGTGATCTTGGTACTCGTTGTGAAATAAAGAATTTAAATTCAATTAAATTTATAAAACAAGCAATTGAATTTGAGTCTAAAAGACAAATTAAAATATTGGAAGAAGGGGGAATAATAGAGCAAAATACACTTTTATTTGATTCAACTACAGGAAAAACAAAATCTATGAGAAGTAAAGAAGAGGCTCATGATTATAGATATTTTCCTGATCCAGATTTGCTTCCTCTGAAATTAGAAGATTCTTATATAGATTTAATCAAAAAAGAAATTCCTGAACTTCCTGATAATAGAAAAAATAGATATAAAAATGATTACGGTTTGTCTAATTATGATTCTTCTATACTAACATCTGAAAAATCAGTTTCAGATTTTTTTGATAAAGTTATTAATATTAATACAAACTTAAAAAAAGAAGCAAAACTAGTTGTTAATTGGATCACAAGTGAACTTTTTGCATTTTTAAAAAAAGATAACAAAAGTATTGAAGACTCACCTATTTCACCTGAAAACTTTGGAAAACTAATTCAACTAATAATCTCAGATAAAATTTCAGGTAAAATTGCTAAAGATGTTTTTGAAGAAATGTATAAATTTAATAAATCTCCCGATATCATTGTTCAAGAAAAAGGATTAAACCAAGTAAGTGATACTAAAGAAATAGAAAAAATTATTAATAATATAATTGATACGAATCAAGACAGGGTTAAAGAGTATAAAGCTGGAAAAAACAAGCTTTTAGGTTTTTTTGTTGGTCTTGCAATGAAAGAATCTAAAGGTAGAGCAAATCCAAAAATCTTAAATAAAATTTTAATTGAAAAACTTAAATAAATTATAAAAAAAGTATTCTGAGGCTAAATAGTCTGTATGATAATAGTAACAAAGTTATAATTATCCAAATAACTCTCCCTTTGTATGCTTCCGCGGATCTCCATATTCCAACAGTTATAAAAACTGTCCATAAAAAAATTATTACTTTACTTAGAATATTATAACTTGAAAAATTGAGAAAAGGTAATTGTTGATATAGTTCAATATTATTAAAAAATCTTATTTCTATATTGTAAATGATTAAAATCATTAATGAATTAAATAATTCACCGATAAACCAATAAGCTTTCCATAATGGCACCTTGCCATACCAAAATTTTATGATTAAATTACTCATTAATATTCTATATATATCAATTTATAGAATTGTAATAGAATAGAACTGTCAACTGTGATTTGGTGAAATATTTTGTTTAAATTATCATTTAGTGAATATATTAAAATATTAATTATATTTTTGGTATTATTGATAGTTTTATTAATAACATTCATTAAATATGATTCAAATTTTAAAACAGAATACACACTAGAAAACCACTACAAGATTAAAGAAATTATATCTAAAAATTTAAACCAATGCAATACTGATAATATAGATTTAAATAAAAAATTTATTGTTGATAAAAGTTTAATTTGTAAACTTGAAATTAATAATAATAACTTTATCAATTTAACAGAAATTTTTGTAAATTTATTTAAGATTCATAATATATGCAATATATACAAAAATGATATTAATAAAAAATGTTTACCAGCAGTTTTGTTTAGAAATGATATAGAACAAACTTTAATTGGTGAATCATCATTATCAATAATAGATAATAGACTTCATATTCATACAAAAATAAATTCTAATGAAAATGTAACAAATATTATTAATTTAAATTGATAATCTAAATAAATTACTAATTTTCTAAACTTTTTTTCTAATAAATGATATAATTATTAAATGTCAGCTGAAGTTTTTGATTTTTTTCCCTTATCTGTTTTTAAAGATAAAATCATTCTATCTAATAGTGAAAAAAATTTAATTAAAAAATTTATTATAGACTCAGAGGAAAAAAGTAAAAAAGTAATTAAAAGAAAAGGTGATGCTTGGCTTGGCGATACAAGAGGTCAAGAATTTTTATTAAAAAATAATATTATGAATAACCTTACTAATTTAATTAGTCAAAAAATTAAATTATATACAGAAATGTTAAGTCTAGATAATGATAAACTTATTTTTTTCTACCAAAGATCTTGGGCTACAATCACAAAAACTAATGAACGTATACAGCCACATAGTCATGATCAATCAAATATAAGTTTTGCATATTATTTAACAAAACCAAAAAACTCTGGTAATATTAGATTCATTACCGAACCTCAGAATGAAATCGCCAAGGGTTTATTTCATAAAGAAAAATTAGATTTAGGACTATTAAAAAAAGTTAACAAGAGAAATACTCCTAATATTGATTTGCATATCGAAGAAGATAACATAGTTATTTTTCCTTCCAAAACGAAGCATGCAACTATTCCAAGTACAAGTAATGATACGAGAATTTCTATATCTGGAGATGTGATCATTATGTTAAAAGATAGTTTTGGTCATGAAAGACTAATGCCTCACTTTGATAATTGGCAAGAATTTTAACTAATGCATTTATTTAGATGGAATAATATTTTCTTTTTTTAATTCTTTTATTAATCCTTCTGAGATAAATTTATATCCGTTTACGTTAAAATGATCTTCATATAGTAAAAATGGCCTTGGATGGTTTATTAAAACCTTTGTATGTAAATCTATAACCGGTATATTTAATTTATTTGTTGTTTCAAATACATGCTTACTTATAGGATGACGCGATGCATTTTTATAATAAGAGGATTTGTAAGGAATATAAACCAAATACATTTTCCCTTCCCAGCTAGAAACTAATTTTTTTGCATTTTTTAGAATATGTTCGAATTCTTTTATTGGGGTATCTTCATTTAATAGCCAGGGATGTGGTACGCTAGGAGGCAAAGTAAATAGTTTAATATAATCTAGAATTCCTAATCTTTTTCTCAATTTAGTTAATTTAGTAAAGTAAATAATATTTTTTACAATTCTATTACTATTAAATTTTTTTACTTCATTAAAATTTTTAGAACTTTGATTTATGTTTTTTAGGAATTTAATTTCTTTATTTTTGAGATATTTTTTTAATATAAAATCAATTTGTTTTTGTTTAAATATTAATTTTTGAGAATAATTCTCATCATTCATGTATTTAACTAATGTTGATGACTTTAATTCTGTTTTTAAATCATTTATATCATTTTCAAAAAAAAACCAAAGAACAACCTTTGGTTTTAAAATTTCAGCATATTCTTTAATTGAAGCTAATTGCATTAAGGGACCACTACCCCCTCGTGCGATACTTAGCGTATTATAATTTGATTTTCTTAATGATGCTTGGATACTATCTTCTGAATTAACTGAGACACCTTCTGCAAAAGAGTCTCCCACCATTATTATATCTATTTTTTTATTATCATCATAAATTCCTTTAGGATTATTAAATCCATACTCATCATATGCAATGATTGGATTATATCCATGCTCATTATTTGAAATTGATGTTATATTTCCAATACCATTAATAGGGAAAATAATTTCTTCCTTATATTTTAATCCATTTATTGTTGAGATGTTTTCAAGTAAATTTTTTGGAAAATAATTTAGATAAGCATCAATATTTTTATTTCTTAAATCATTTAAAATATTGATTTGATGAATTATAGTATTATTTTTTATTTTATTTAATTTATCGAAATTCCATAAGTAAAATTCAAAAATATATAATGAAATAATAATCGTTGATAAAAGTAATGAAACATTTATTTTTTTATTATGATCTAATTTCAAACAGAAAATAAAAAAAAATATTAAAAATAAAGAAATAATTAAATATATTGTATAATATTCAGGTGAAATACTAACTGTTGCATGTTGATAAAAATATATTTGAGGATTAAAGGTTCTGTAAATTGAATAACATAAAACAAAAATAGAAAATAAGAGTCCGAATATAAAGATAATATTAGAAAACTTAAAAATGCGCATTATAAATTAACAAGAATGATATTATTATAAAGTAGGTTATAACACTGTTAGAAGAAATAATTGCTATTCTATTTAATTGCTTTTTCATTACTATAATTAGAATTATATTAAACTTTTCATATTTTGAATTAATACTTATTGCTATGTTTTATAATTTATTTCAACATAGAATTTATTATGATATGGTGTTAAAGTTTCACTTATCAATAGAAAGAGTGTATAAGTAAAATAAATAGAAAACATGAGGTTTTTATTAAAATAATTAACTAAGAATAAGAGTATGGAGAGATGGGTGAGTGGCTTAAACCACAGGTTTGCTAAACCTGCGAAGGAAGTAATTCCTTCCGAGGGTTCGAATCCCTCTCTCTCCGCCAGGAAAAATAATGTTTAGCGGAAGTATACCAGCGTTAATAACGCCCTTTAAAAATGGAGAAATTGACTTTAATGCATTTAGTAATTTAATTGAATGGTCAATAGCAAAAGGATCGCATGGATTTGTTCCTTGTGGCACGACAGGTGAATCTCCAACTCTAAGTCAAGATGAGCATATTAAAATTGTAAATGAGTGTATAAAAACAGTTGATAAAAGAGTTCCAGTTATAGCAGGTACTGGATCTAATAATACAATTGAAGCTATTGAATTTACAAAACAAGCAGAGCTTTCTGGGGCAGACGGAGCATTAGTAGTTACTCCTTATTACAACAAACCTACTCAACAAGGTCTGTATTTACATTATCAAAGCATAGCTCAATCTACAAAACTTCCAATTATTATTTATAATATACCTGGTAGATCGGTAATTGACATGAGTATTGATACAATGATTAAATTATCAAAAATACCTAATATAATAGGTGTAAAAGATGCCACAAATGATCTTTTTAGACCTTTGTTAACTAGAGCAGAAATGAAAAGTAATTTTTGTTACTTATCAGGCGAAGATGGAACAGCTCTTGCTTTTTTAGCACAGGGAGGTAACGGATGTATATCAGTCACAGCTAATATCGCACCAAAATTATGCTCTGATATGCATATATATTGGCAAGAACGTCAAATTGATAAAGCTCTTGAATTAAATTATAAAATGGCAAAATTACACAATGCTTTGTTTTGTGAAACTAGTCCTGGACCAGTTAAATTTGCTGCTGAGTTATTAAATTTATGTAGTTCAGAAACGAGACTACCTCTAGCGCCAATAGCAGAAACAACAAAGTCTTTGGTTAGAACTTGTATGAAAGAATTAGATTTAATTTAATATTCAAAAATAATGCAAGTAATATCTGCTAATAAAAAAGCAAATTTTGATTATCTTATTAAAGAGAAGTATGAAGCTGGATTGGTTTTAACAGGATCTGAAGTTAAATCACTTAGAATTAATACAGGTTCAATTAAAGAATCCTATATAATTGAAAAAAAAGGGGAGCTTTGGTTATCCAATTGTTATATAAAAAAATATGCTTCTTCCTCATCCAAACTTATTGATGATAAAAGACAAAGAAAAATACTGGTTCATAAAAAAGAATTAAATAAAATTTTAGGTTCAATAAAGCGCGAAGGCATGACAGGAATACCTCTACTTCTTTATTTCAACAAAAAAGGACTCGCAAAGCTTACTATTGGCATTGGAAAAGGTAAGAAAAAGCAAGATAAAAGACTAGCAATTAAATCAAAAGAATGGGGAATTAGAAAGCAAAGACTTGAAAAAAATAAGTAAATTTAGGTATTTTATTTACTTTTTTTTTATTTTCACTATAAGCTGTCATGGCCAGAATTACGGTAGAAGATTGTATAGATAAATTTCCAAGTAGATTTGAACTTGTTTTAATAGCATCACAAAGAGCAAGAAAACTTTACTCTGGAGAAACTCCTAAAATAGATAGAGATAATGATAAAAATACTGTCATAGCATTAAGAGAAATAGCCAATCTATCTCAGACTGTAGATGAAATGAAAGAAAATCTTATTCAAGAGTATGAAACAGTTACTTTGAAAGATGAGGAAGAAGAAAATTTAGAGTTAGATTCATCTGAAAATGAAAATAATGATGATAGTGACAAAATTGAATCCGAAGATTCAAGCAAGCAAATTGAGGAAGAAATAAAAGCCTTTACGGCATCTGAAGATAGTGAAATAGAACAACAATATAATATTGAAAATGACACAGAAACTTCACAAGAAAAGTTGTCATCTGATAATGAGGAATCCAAAACTTCTGAGAATGAAGAATCTGAAACTTCTTTATAGTTTTTTATTTTTTTTTTATAAATTTATTTAATTAGAAAAATAATTATAATGAATACTAATGTAGTTGATGATTTACTAAAAAATATTAAATTATATCAAGATAATTTAGAGATAGGTATAATTGAGAAAGCTATTGAGTTTGCAAAAAAAGCTCATAACAAACAATTTAGAGAATCTGGAGATCCTTATTATTTGCATCCAATCGAAGTTGCAAAAATTTTAGCTGATCTGAAATTAGACAATGCATCAATAGCCTGCGGTTTATTGCATGACACTGTTGAAGATACAACCGCAACTTTAGATGAGATAAAAGATAATTTTGGTTTAGAGATTGCTAACTTAGTAGAAGGTTTAACAAAGATTAATAAATTTTCATTAAAAGTAAATAATTTAAAATTTGGAGAGAACTATAGAAAATTGCTTTTAGCTGCAACTCAAGATTTAAGAGTTATTCTTATTAAATTAGCAGATAGATTGCATAATATGAAAACCATAGATTATATCAATCAAGAAAAAAAAATAAGAATAGCTCTAGAAACTCAAGAAATCTATGCCCCACTTGCTCAAAGATTAGGTATGAGAGAGTGGCAAGAAATTCTTGAGGATTTGTCATTTAAAACTCTCAATCCTGAAGCAAGATCATCTATTATTGATAGATTAGATTATTTAAGCAAACAAGATGAAAACATTATAGATGATATAAGATATGAATTGAAAGAAATATTTAGCAATGAAGATATCAATTGTACAATAACAGGTAGAATAAAATCACCTTATTCTATTTGGAATAAAATTAAAAATAAAAATATTTCATTTGCTCAACTGTCAGACATAATGGCTTTTAGGATTATTACAAATTCTACTAGAGAGTGTTATAGATGCTTAGGAATAATTCATAGAAAATATCATTATATACAAGGTAGATTTAAAGATTTTATTTCCTCCCCAAAGTCAAATGGTTATCGATCATTACACACTTCTGTTATTGGACCAAAAAATAAAAAAATTGAAATACAGTTTAGATCAAATGTAATGAATCAAATTGCTGAATATGGCGTTGCAGCACACTGGAAGTATAAAGATCCTAAAATTATAAAAGTGAAAGATACCAAAGAATACAGATGGATGCATGATTTATTAGAATTAATGGATAATTCATCTTCACAAGAAGAATTAATAGAAAACTCTAAAATCAAATTATTTCAAAATAATATTTATGTATTTAGTCCTAAAGGAGATGTTATAGAATTGCCATTAAATGCTACGCCTATAGATTTTGCTTACTCAATACATTCACAAGTAGGAGATAAGTGCGTAGCTGCAAAAATAAATGGCAAACTTCAGCCATTAAAAACAATATTAAAAAATGGAGATCAAGTTGAAATATTAACTTCTGATCAATCACAACCTTCATTAATTTGGGAAAGATTTGCAGTTACAAGTAAGGTTAAATCTCATCTTAGACGATTTATGAGATCAAAAAAAATGGATGAACATATCTCTTTTGGAAAAGAGATATTGTTAAATCAATTTAAAAAAGAAAACATTGAATTTAGTGAAAATGCTATTGATAATGTTTTAAATGATTTTAATTGTAAGAATATTGATAATCTATATGAACAAATAGGCTCTGGATCAATTACAGCAATGGTAGTTTTAAAAAAAATATTTCCTGAGCTTAATTTTTCTAAAAAAATGAAAAAAAATGATTTTGAAAATCAGTCTATTAAATTAAAGGGATTAACTATAGGAATGAGTTATAATCTTGCAGGTTGCTGCTCACCTATTAAAGGTGATAAAATTGTAGGAATTGTTACAGCGGGTATAGGTGTTTCTATTCATACTGTTGATTGTGAAACTTTAAACTCTTATTCAGATAGTCCAGAAAGATGGCTAGATGTTGAGTGGGAATATGATAATGAAAGTGAATTAATATTTACATCAAGAATTAATATAATTTTAACTAATAAAGCTGGAAGCTTAGGCAAAGTAACGAATGCAATAGCTAAGAATAATGGAAATATTTCAAATATAAATTTTGCTAGCAGAAGACATGATTTTTATGATATTGTTATTGATATTGAAGTAAGAGATAAAAATCATTTGAATAATATTATTGCAGCACTGCGTTTAATTTCTGAAGTTTCATCTTTAGAAAGAATAAAAGGATAACAAATGGTAATTGGTTTTGGAACAGATATTATTGATATAACTAGAGTAGAAAGAATCATTAATTTATACGGAAATAAATTTAAAAAAAGATGCTTTACTTCAAAAGAAATAGAAAGATCTGAAAAAAAATATAATTCCATCTCCTCATATGCAAAGAGATATGCTGCGAAAGAAGCTTGCTCTAAAGCTTTAGGAACTGGGTTAGCCCAAGGTGTCTTTTGGAAAGATATTGAAATTTATAATGATAGTTATGGAAAACCATTTATTGAATTACATAATAAAGCAATTACAAGAATTAAAAAAATTTCAAGAAATAAAAATTTTAATATTGAAGTTTCTTTAAGCGATGAAAAAAACTATGCTATTGCAAATGTCATTATTTTTGAAAATGAAAAGTAATAATTTTTTTAGCAATATTAAATCAATTTCTTTGGCAATATTAATTGCATTAATTATACGATCTTTTGCTGCTGAACCATTTAATATACCTTCAGGTTCCATGAAACCTGGTCTTTTAGTTGGAGATTTTATTTTTGTTTCAAAATGGTCATATGGATATTCCAAACATTCACTTCCTTTTTCATTACCTATTATTCCGAATAGAATTTTTAGTAAATTTCCAGAAAGAGGAGATGTTGTAGTTTTTAAGACACCCTATGACAATAAAACTGATTATATTAAAAGGGTTATAGGACTACCTGGAGATAAGATAAAAATAATAAATGGACAGATAATTATAAATGATAACAAGATTTACAAAGAAAAAACAGAAAATTTTATAGATGTTGATAAAAGGGGATCAAAAAAAAGATTGAGAAAGTATAAAGAATATTTCTTTAATAAGGAATTTGAGATTCTTGATATTATGGATAATGGTCCTGTAGATAATACCCAGCTATATACAGTACCTAAAGATCATTTTTTTGTTATGGGTGATAATCGAGATAATTCTCAGGATAGTAGGTTTATTAGAAGTGTAGGGTATATTCCAATCGACAATTTAGTTGGAAAAGCTCAATATATTTTTTTTTCATTAGAAAATTCAAGATTTTTTGAAATTTGGAAATGGCCAAAAGCAATTAGATATAAAAGAATAATTAAAAAAATTCAATGAAATTAAAAAAAAATATTAAAGAAATAGAAAAAATATTAGGATATAGTTTTCGTAAAAAAAAATTACTAGAAGATTCATTGATCCATCCGAGTTTTCATAAAAATAATAAAAAAAAAGATCTAGATAACAATCAATTTGAAAGATTGGAATTTTTAGGAGATAGAGTACTTAATTTGTCTATAGCAGCTTTAATATACGATAAATTTTTAAAATTTGATGAAGGGAGTTTAACAAAAAAATTGTCTTATTTAGTTCAGAGAGATTTTTTGTATAAAATAGCTTTAAAAATAAAATTAGACGAAATTTTACATTATTCCAGTAACGAAAATAAAAAAATCAATAAATCTATTTTAGCCGACTCGGTAGAATCAATAATTGGAGCAATATATTTAGACGGTGGCTACAAAGCTTCAATTAAATTTGTCAATAGAATTTGGGAATCATACTTGGATTTGCAAGAATCTAATGAACAAGATCCTAAAACTAAACTTCAAGAAATATCACAACAAAAATTTAAAACTCTTCCGATATATAAATTAATTAAAAAAACAGGACCTTCTCATTCACCTTCTTTTACAATTTCATTAAAAGCTCTTAAAAAAAAGCCAGTTAAAGCTTCTGGATTATCAATTCGAGAAGCTGAAAAAAAAGCTGCTAAAATTATTTTAGATTTATTAAGTGAAAAATAAACTTATTAAAATTACGTTATTGGGTAAAACCAATGCAGGTAAATCAACACTTATTAATAATATTGTGGGAGAAAAAATTTCAATAGTAAATAAAAAAGTTAATACTACAAATGATTTAATATTAGGAATAAAAAATGATAAAAATTTTCAAGCTATTTTTTATGATACTCCGGGTACAAATTTCCTTTATCTTAAAAAAAACATTAAAAATAATTTTAAATCAATCATATGGGATTCAATTGAATCTGCAAATTATTTAATTTATTTAATTGATGCCAAAAACTATTTAATTAACAATATAGTTAATGATCTTAAAAAAATTAATGAATCAAATAAACCAATAATTGTTGTTTTTAATAAAGTTGATTTAATTAATAAAGATTTATTATTACCAACAATATCATCAATAGATAAATATAAAATTGCTCACACTTTTTTTAATATTTCTGCTAAATATAATTTAGGTGTAGATAAACTTTATAATTTTTTAAAAACTAAAAGTTTAGAAAAAGACTGGATTTTTCAAAACAATGAAATTTCAAATAAAGATGATATTTTTATAAGCAATGAATGTACTAGAAATTCAATCTTAAAAATTATACATCAGGAGATACCCTACAATATTAATATCAAAAATATCATTTTTAAAAAATTAAAAAATAATCATATTAAAATTAAACAATTAATAGAAATAAATAATATCCGTTATAAATCTATATTATTGGGTAAAAAAGGTCAGGTAATTAAAAAAATTAGAGAAATTAGTCAGAAAGAAATATCTCAAATTTTTAAGAAAAAAGTTCATTTATATTTGCAAATAGAAAAAATTCATGACTGAAAAAATACAAGGTTTGATTATTTATATTAAAAAAATTAAAGATAATGATTTATATATAAGAGTTCTTACCCAAAAAGATGAATTATTGTCTGGTTTGGTTTATGGCGGCAATTCTTCAAAAAAAAAATATATTCATCAATTAGGTTATTTTATAGAGTTTAGTTTCGTACAAAAAAATACTACGGCTCCAAAAAATATTAATGCCGATCTTATTCAGCCATTCATCAATACAATAATGAATAATAAATTTAAATCATATTCACTTTTAAGTATTATATCCTTAATTAATCAATCTATTTTAGAAGGTCAAAAATTAGCAGGAATATATGACAGTGTAAATACTCTTATAAAAATTATTTCATCTAAAAAAAATTGGTTATCATATTACTGCGAATGGATAATGTCATTTTTAAAAATTATTGGCTATGAAATTGATTATAAAAATCAAATAAATAAAGGATACTTTAATTTTTTAAATAATGAATTTTCTATAAATCAAACAGATAATTCAATCGAATTTCCACATAAATTATTTGTACATGAAAATAAAATCAATTTTCATGATTTAAATAATTTTTTTTGGATCTTTGAGAACATTTATAAAAAGAATCACTTAGATAATTTAAATTATAAAATGCCTATTAATTTTATTAATTTTAAAGAAATTGTGCTAAAAGAATTAAAAAATAAATAATGACTAAAATAATTAAATCTAAAATTGATTCCATACTAAGTGAAAAATATTTATCATATGCTGTTTCAACTATTATTTCTCGTTCTTTGCCTGATGTACGGGATGGTTTAAAGCCAGTTCATAGAAGAATTATTTATTCTATGTATCAATTAAAATTATTAAATGATTCAACTTTTAAAAAATGTGCAAGAATTGTTGGAGATGTTATGGGTAAATTTCATCCTCATGGAGATCAAGCAATTTATGATAGCTTGGTAAGATTAGCTCAAGACTTTTCAACTAGAGCGCCATTAATTGAAGGTCAGGGTAATTTTGGAAATATAGATGGAGATAATGCTGCAGCAATGAGGTATACAGAGGCTAGATTAGATAAAATTTCTAATTATTTTTTTGACGGTATCGAGGAAAATGCAGTTGATTTTAAAGAAAACTATGACGGACAAAATTTAGAACCGCAAGTATTACCTACAAAATTACCAAACATACTTTTAAATGGTGCATCTGGAATAGCCGTAGGTATGGCAACAAATATTCCCCCGCATAATTTGACTGAATTAAATAATGCTCTAATCAAAATTATTAAAAATCCTTCTATCAATCTCTCACTTTTGTTAAAAGAAATAAAAGGACCAGATTTCCCTACTGGAGGTGAAATATTAATTTCATCTAAAGAGTTGTCTTCACTTTATAGGACAGGTAAAGGTTCATTCGTAGTTAGATCTATTTGGCAAAAAGAAGATTTAAAAAATGGTCTTTATCAATTAATTATTACGCAAATTCCCTACCAAGTTAATAAAACTAGATTAATTGAACAATTAGCTAACTTAATTAATAATAAAAAAATACCCTTAGATGATATTTTAGATGAATCTGATGAAAATATTAGAATAGTATTAAAACCCAAGAATAGAAACATTAATCACGAAAAATTAATTGAGCTTTGTTTTAAGTTTTCTGATCTTTCAATTAAATACTCTTGTAATTTTAATGTATTAGAAGATGGAATTATACCAAAGCAATTAGGTTTGAAAAGCATTCTCAACAATTTTCTTGAATATAGAAAAAAAACTATAAAAAGAAAATCATTATTTAACAAAGAAAAAATAACAAAAAAATTAAAAATTTTAAATGGCTATATTATTGCTTATAAAAATTTAGATGCAATAATTAAAATTATTAGAAACAAGGAGGACCCTAAAAAAGCAATAATTAAAAAATATAAACTTAGTGAATTACAAACTGATGCCATCCTAAATATGAGATTGGGATCATTAAAAAAATTAGATGAAATAACTACAAAAAACGAGATTAAAGAATTAAAAATTGAACTAAGTTTTCTTGAGAAATTGATTAAAAATAAAAATTTTTTGGATAAATATATTATTGAAGAATTAAACAAAACAAATAAAAATGTAGATCAAGATATTCTTAAACGTAGATCAAAAATAAACAATGATCAAATATCAGATCATATAATTGATTTAGAGGAGTTTCAAGAAGTTGAAAAATTGACAGTTATTTTATTTAACGACGGAACAATAAAGACTTTCAAAGATCATTTAGATGATAATAAATTAAAAAACACATTTAAAAATGTCTTAAATTATTTAAAAATATTATCTAATCAAAAAATATTATTATTTGTCTCATCAGGCAGAGTATTTACTATTGATCCTAGCATTTTACCTTCAGGTAAATCTAATCCTAAAAATTTTATCTATTATGTTGAATCTAATAGTAATGATAAAATTATTGGAATATTAACATACACAGAAAATCTTAAATGCATAGTTGCTTCTAAATTCGGCAAGGGTTTTCTTGCTGATCTAAGTGATATTTCTACATCTCAAAAAAAAGGTAAACAATTGTTTAACTTAAAAAATGAAGATCAGCTGATTAAAATAAGTACAAATATTTCAAAACATATAGCCTGTTTATCCTCAAACTCTAGATTGTTAATTTTTAAAACAGATGAGCTTCCAATATTGAAAAAAGGAGCGGGAGTTTTATTGCAAAAAGTTTCAAAAAACTATTTATCAGATATTCAATCTTTTGAATTAAGTGAAGGAATTTCATGGAAATACGGGAAAATTGTTAAAACAGAAAAAAATTTAGATTTTTGGATAGGTAAAAGATCTCAAGTAGGCAAAAAAGTTCCAAAAAGATTTAATAAAGAATTGAAGTTTTTAGAATAGATAAATTCAAGAATTACCTCTATGTTGTCGTTAATTATAAATGGTTAAAAATTTTTTATATAATCTATCTGTTTTATTTAATACAATTAATAAATTTGCTGGTTATATCTGTGCTTTTTTAGTTGTTTTCATGACACTAAATGTATTTGTTGTTGTTTTATTAAGATATCTATTTGGTATAAGTTTTATTTGGATGCAAGAAACATATGTATGGATGCATGCATATAT
>CEUZ01286848.1_pt1 | contig 21305 bp, 21 predicted proteins | sample 361511 | NCBI WGS metagenome assembly CEUZ01 (sample SAMEA2622822, study PRJEB7988) | marine metagenome | biome: marine biome (ENVO:00000447); feature: surface water layer (ENVO:00002042); material: "saline water (ENVO:00002010), including plankton (ENVO:xxxxxxxx)" | depth 5 m
CTCTTCTTAGCTACTGGTTTCTTCTTAGCAGCTACTCTCTTCTTAGCTACTGGTTTCTTTTTCGCCACTACTTTCTTTTTCGCGACTACTTTTTTCTTAACTACTATTTTCTTTTTAACTACTTTCTTCTTAGCTACAGGTTTCTTCTTGGTAGTTGCCATTTCAACCTCCAAATTAAAATTAGATAAGATTATTACTCGTTACTTTCATCACCCCTTACTACATGCTTAATTATAGAGTAACTAATAATTATTAGATATTTTTCCCTAAATCTCGCGGTAGTTCTTTTTTAATGTAGCATAGCTTTTAGACTTTGCTAACACGGTATCCGTAGAGTACGTTAGATCCTAAATTAATTCCACCTTAACATAACATCATTTTTCTTATTAGATTATAAATTCTTTAAATATTCCTTTTTTTATTTATTCAATGTGTTTGCAACTTATAATCTTCTTTAATATAGCTAAAATTAATTCATATGAATTAATTTTATATAAATAGTTTTTAATTTAATCCCAATTTAGCGCGCCGCCTGTTTGGTATTCAGTTACCCGAGTTTCAAAGAAGTTCTTTTCTTTTTTTAAATCAATCATTTCTGACATCCATGGAAATGGGTTCTTGGCTCCTGGATAAATAATATCTAGGCCAATTTGCTGGCATCTGCGGTTAGCGATATAGCGAAGACACTCTTTAAACATTGGCGCATTCATGCCTAGAACACCACGTGGCAAAGTATCTTCAGCATAACGGTATTCTAGTTCCACCCCTTTTTTAATAAGCATATTAATTTCTTCACGAAAGTTTTTTGTCCAAAGATGAGGATTTTCCATTTTTATTTGATTAATCACATCAATACCAAAATTACAATGCATAGATTCATCACGTAATATGTATTGATATTGTTCTGCGGATCCAGTCATTTTGTTTTGTCTGCCTAATGCTAAGATTTGTGTGAATCCCACATAAAAGAACATGCCTTCCATGATACATGCAAATACAATTAAGCTTTTTAATAGTTGTTGATCAGATTCTGGTGTGCCAGTTTTGAAATTTGGATTTGTGAGAGTGTCAATAAATGGGATAAGAAATTCATCTTTATCACGAATTGATTCTATTTCATGGTAGGCATTGAAAATTTCACCTTCATCTAACCCAAGGGATTCGACAATATACTGATAAGCATGTGTATGAATTGCTTCCTCAAAGGCCTGTCGCAATAAATATTGACGGCATTCTGGGTTAGTAATGTGGCGGTAAGTTCCAAGTACAATATTATTAGCCGCTAGTGAATCAGCAGTAACAAAAAAGCCAAGATTACGTTTAACTAACCGTCGCTCATCCTCAGTTAACCCATTAGGGTCTTTCCAGAGTGAAATATCACGGCTCATATTAATTTCTTGGGGCATCCAGTGGTTGGCACAAGCTGCAAGATATTTCTCCCAGGCCCATTTGTATTTAAATGGGACAAGTTGATTTACATCTGACTGGCAATTAATAATTTTTTTGTCTTCTACAGATACGCGACGATTGTTGTCCTTAATTGATTCTTCATTATTAGCACTAGTTATAGAACTAATATTTTTCATATTTAAATCAGTATTTGTTACCACTTGAGTATTATTTAACATCCCTAAGTGCTCAGATTGTAGCTTTTTGTCTTCAAATGTCAGCATATTTTCTCCTTTTATTTCCTATAGCGCATTCATTACTGGCAAGATTCGCACTCAGGATCGTCAATTGCACAATATTTTATATCTGTTGTTGGTTCTACATTTGTTGCAGCTATTTCTCTATCTGCTGGCACTGCATTTAAGGTCCCTGTTTTGACTGTAGATTTTTCTGTTGATGTCGCACCTAATGTACGAAGATAGTAGGTGGTTTTTAAACCGCGTATCCATGCAAGCTTATAAGTCTCGTCTAATTTTTTACCTGAGACTCCTGCCATATATATATTGAGTGACTGGGCTTGATCAATCCATTTTTGTCGCCTTGCTGCAGCTTCAATTAACCACTGCGGGTCGATTTCAAAGGCAGTGGCATAAAGCCTTCTAATATCAGCTGGCACACGGTCTATTTTGCTTAATGAGCCATCAAAATATTTAAGGTCAGCGATCATTACTTCGTCCCAAAGCTCAAGTTTTTTTAAGTCCTCTACTAAAGCTTCATTGGCGATGGTAAATTCCCCTGATAGATTAGATTTTACATAGAGGTTTTGGTAGGTAGGTTCAATACTTGCAGATACGCCAATAATATTAGAAATAGTTGCCGTCGGTGCAATAGCAAGACAATTAGAGTTTCGCATACCGTATTTTTTTATACGTTCTCGTAGTTTGTCCCAATCCAGTGTAGAGATTCTGTCTATTTCTACATATCCCCCGCGCTCTTCCTTTAAGCGATCTAGTGAGTCTTGTGGTAGAACTCCCTTATCCCATAGACTTCCTTTATAGGAGGTATATGGACCACGTTTCTCAGCTAATTTGGTAGAAGTCCAGTAGGCATAGTAAGCTATTGCTTCCATAGAACGATCAGCAAATTCCACCGCTTCTTCAGAAGCATAAGGAATACGTAGCTTGTGTAGGCAGTCTTGGAAGCCCATGACACCTAATCCTACTGGGCGGTGTCTAAGATTAGAGTTTCTTGCTTTTTCAACAGGGTAGAAATTTATATCAATTACATTATCTAGCATATGCATTGCTGTGCTGATAGTTTTTTGGAGCTTATGCATATTTATTTTTCCGTCTTTGATATGAGTTACCAAATTGACAGATCCCAAATTACATACAGCTATTTCTTGGTCATTTGTATTTAAAGTAATTTCGGTACAAAGGTTAGAGCTATGCACGATGCCTATATGATTCTGAGGTGAGCGAATATTGCAGGGGTCTTTGAAAGTAATCCATGGATGTCCGGTTTCAAATAACATACTAAGCATTTTTCGCCATAATTGTGTCGCAGGTACTTTCTTATATAAGCCAACAAATTCACCGAGCTTAATTTTCTCTTCATAAGCAATGTAAGACTGTTCGAACCCTTTCCCAAATTTTTCATGGAGATCAGGTACGTCTGAAGGTGAGAATAAAGTCCATTCACCATTTTCCATCACTCGTTTCATAAATAAATCAGGGATCCAGTTTGCAGTATTCATGTCATGAGCCCGGCGTCGATCATCACCAGTGTTTTTACGTAATTCAAGAAACTCCTCTATGTCTAGATGCCATGATTCCAAATATGAGCAAACGGCCCCTTTGCGCTTACCCCCTTGATTTACTGCTACTGCCGTATCAGAAACGACTTTTAGAAAAGGTACTACTCCTTGTGATTTGCCATTAGTTCCCTTGATATATGAACCCATGCCTCGTACAGGAGTCCAATCATTTCCTAAGCCCCCAGCATATTTAGCAAGTAAAGCGTTTTCTTTAATTGACTCAAAAATCCCTTTAAGATGGTCTGGTACTGTTGATAAATAACATGAGGATAATTGAGAGCGACAGGTTCCGGAATTAAATAAAGTTGGTGTGGAGCTCATGAAATCAAAGTTTGATAGAGTTTGATAGAATTCAATAGCTCTTGCTTCTCGGTCATCTTCATTAATAGAAAGTCCCATCGCTACGCGCATGAAAAATGCTTGCGGTAGTTCAATACGTTGATCTTGTACATGTAAAAAATAACGGTCATATAAAGTTTGTAGACCAAGATAGTCAAATTTAAGATCACAGGAGGCATCAAGTGCTTTTGCTAATCGCGGGATATCAAACTTGGCTAAACGCTTATCTAGTAATTCTGAATCAATTCCACGTTTAATGAAGCTAGGAAAATATTCTGAATAACGTGAGGTCATTTCATGCTGAGTTACTTCTTCTCCTAATACTTCTAGGCGAATATTGTGTAACAAGAGTCTAGCAGTAACATAACGGTAAGCTGGTTCTTTTTCAATTAGAGATCTGGCAGAAAGGATTATTGATTTCCTTACCTCTTCTATAGGCACACCATCATATAGATCTTTTAGGGAGGAATTTAATACTAATTCACTATTTACTTTATCTCCTAATCCTATGCATGAGGACTCAATTAATGCTAGCAATGACTCCATATTTAATGGGGCTTTATTGCCATTATCTAGTACATTTATAGCCTTTGTTGTTGTATCTGCTTTAATGTCTTCTTTTTGTTTTTCTCGCTCTCGAGCTCGATCTTCACGGTACAACACATATGCACGTGCTACATCATGTTCACCAGAACGCATGAGGGCAAGTTCCACCTGATCTTGAATATCTTCTATATGAAAAGTTCCACTTACAGGATGGTGTCGGATTAATGCATTAATCACGTTACCTGTCAGGTGAATTACAACTTCCCGCACACTAGCAGATACGGTGTTCTGGCCAGCATTAACAGCAATAAATGCTTTAGTCAGTGCAATTGATATTTTATTTGGCATGAACGGAACTACTGAACCGTTACGGCGAATAATTTTATATTGAGAATAGTGTGAGTCTTGATAAGGAGAGGTAAATGAAGAGTCGTAATTAGGTACTGTTGTGGAGCTAGTGCTCTCTGTTGCAAGCTGCATATTTGATTACTCCCCCATTAATTCTATTGTTTTTGTATAGGAAAATTATGATTTTCCATCAATTTAATTGGCTATTATTTCAATTTTATTATCTACTATATATAGTGGTTAATAAAGTCAACTAGAACTAACTATAGTTGATTTTATAATTTTAGTTGGTTTTACAATTCTAGTTAGTTAAAAAAAAATTGCAAGTATTTTTATAATAATATTTAAAAAGTAAAGTATAAGTGGTCACAACTTGATTTAGCATAAGCTAAGCTAGCAAGAGATTGGCTAGGTGTTAGGTATATTTCTTAGAATTTAATTGGCAAATAATTTTATTAAATAGCTCCCTTTGATTAAATGAATAATGTCAATATAGTTAATTATTTTAAATCACCCGTATAGTGATTAGTGACCTGGAACTGGTTTTGGCTTTCTTTTTGACATGTAATTATCTGCTTCAGTTTTGTCAACGGAACCATCACCATTGGCATCTACCTTATCAAATATAGCTTCATTATATTTCAAAAACTCTTCTTTGCTGACCTTGGCATCTTTATTTTTGTCCATTAATGATAGTCCATATCCACCACCACTTGATTCAGTTTTCTTTGGTTTGTCTGCTTCTGCTAAATCAGCATAGGCAAGCATGTTTCTGGAATGTGAAGCAGAAGTTACATCAGCAGCAAAGCTAATTGAAATAACAATTAATGCTATTCTAAAAATAGAATTCAAGGCGATATAAGTGAAAATTTTGTTGTACATAATGTTCTCCTGCCGGCAAGCATGAAATAGAAACTATAATTTATCGTGGTATCGAATGGATGCAAATTTTGATACACACGTATTCCGTGCCTTTCTTAAGGCACGGAATAACTTATGCTTCTTTTCTAGTTCTTTAATGCAGACATTGGGGCACCAAAATTTATATGGAAAGGCGCTCCGTCAATTACTATTGCTGGAACTGATTTAACTCCAGCTGCTTCAGCCGTTTCAATCTGCTCTTTCTGCTCGCCCAAGTGTACCATTTGCACATCATAGCGGGCAGCGTCTAGAGCCTCAGCTATTTGGTGTTCTGCTTCAATACATACAGGGCAGCCAGCGTGATAAAAAATAGCAGGTGTTTTCATAGATAATCTCCATAAGAATCAAAAATATTGGTTAATTTACATCATCAATAATTAATTTATATGTGACGTTGTAATACTTTAATTATAGTCTAAATGAGCATTTCCATGTCATATGGGCCGCTTATTTTAATAACTAAATAATTTTTAATATTAAATCATACTGCCCTTAAAGATTCTACGATACTAAGATAGGCTGCTTTTACTGCAGGCAGAAATCCTCCAATTAGCCCCATAATTAATGCAAATGCAAAAGATTTTATGATTATTGAGGAGTTTAATGTAAAGCCAAAAGCAAGTTCAGAGAACGTTTGCCAGTTCATTGTTGAAATAGTGAAAAACTGCATGAATGATGCTAGTGTTAAGCCGACTATCCCCCCTATTGCCCCAAGAATTAATGATTCTGTTAGAAAGGCAGATAAAATATTATTTCTACGAAATCCAAGCGCACGCAATGTTCCAATCTCCATAATACGGTTGGCAACTGATGCATACATAGTGATCATTGCTCCTATAATAGCGCCAACAGAGAAAAATCCTGATAATGCTACCCCTAGATAACGAATAAAATTTGATAGTACTTGTGATTGCTCAGCATAGAAAACACTTTCTTTTTTAGCTCCGAGAGTAAGCCTAGGGTCTCCTTCAATACGTGTTTTAATATTTTGAAATTTTGTTGGATCATTTAATTTTAGAATAATTGAAGAGTATACCGGTCTACGAAATGCTTGCATTAATTGATCTACGTCTCCCCAAATTTCTGAATCAAATCCTGTTTTACCTGCATCAAAAATACCGACTACTGTCCACTCACGTTTACCAAAATATAATTTCTCACCAATCCCTGCGCCATTATATCTGTCCGCAATACTTTTACCTGCAATTATTTCTGATAGTCCTGGTTTAAACATGCGCCCACTAATAATCTTTACTTGTGGGCGCAATAAAATTCCACTTTGTTCAATCCCGCGGATTAATACATTTGCGGGTTTATCAGATTCTCTACGAGTAAGGGAAATCAAAACAACAGATTCCTTTGATGTTAGCCGTATATTGTTGTCTCCATATGCAACTTCTGGCTGGCTTTCAACAATAGCAGCTTGATCACGATTTATGATACTTTGTATTTCAGCTTCAGCAGATCTGCGTGTAACTACAACATTATCAGGGGATCCTGTTTCAACTAAGGTTTTTTTAAGTCCCTCTTCTAGCATTAATACTGTGGCAAAGACAAATACTACTAACGCCATGCCACTGGCTGTAAGTATTGTGGTTAGTTTACGAGTTATTAAATTACGAATTATGTATGAAATTGGTATGGTCATATTTTTTATCTATGAATTTTTATCCTATATTTCTTAGCCCTTCTACAATCGAGGCTTGCGCTGAGCGTAATGCTGGTAGAGCTGCTGCTGTAATTCCTATTAAAGCTGCAGCAATTATTTGCATATATATTGTTTCTAGTGACACACCAAATACGGGAAAAAGTGTTCCAACTTTGGTCTTGAACAAAGAAGCAACTGGGAAAGTTAATAAAATGCCAATTAATGTACCTAAAAATGCAATAACTAGAGATTCTCCATAAATTAATCCTGAGATAAAACTATGGCTAAAACCCAATGCTTTTAAAGTGGCGTATTCACTTGTTCTCTCTCGTGCTGTCATTGCCATAGTGTTGGCCATAACGGCAAGGATTATTAATATGACTAGATATGAAACAATTCGAATTGCCACCACTATTGCTTCAGTCATGGAAACAAATCCTAGTTGGAAAGCTTTTTCAGTTTCTGTGTGCGTTTCTGCAAGTGAGTCTTTAAATAGCTTATCAACTGCTTCTGATATTTGAGATGCCCTGCTTGGCTCTGATATATTGATGGCGTATACACCAACCCAATTAGTAGTATTGGCTGATCGCGCTATTACTCTTTTTTTTGTTTCATTTAGATAATCCCAATGAAAGAAAAATTGAGAGGTATCTGTTTTTGTTTCTATACCATCATATATAGCACGGACTGTAAATCTCCATACGCCCGGATAAATTGTGCCTCGTATAGGTACGGCATCACCTATTTTTAAATTATATATATCCGCAATCTTACGGCCTATAACACAGCCCTTCCGGTCATTTATAAATGAAGTTAGATCTTTTGGTGGAATTATATATTCGGAGTAAACATTAAAGTAAGTTTTTGAATCAATCGCAAATTGAGGAAAGAAATTCTTTTCAGTAATATAAACTCCTCCAAACCAACTGGCATGAGTAACTTCTGTAACTCCTTGGATCTTTCTTATTCTGTCTTGATATTTTATAGGTAAATGAAATACAAGTGAGATAGCATTACGTGTAATTAATCGTGCTTCTGAGGAGCCCTCGGCGCCTGAGTACCAAGCATCCACTACTGTTCGTAATAATCCAAAAGCCACTATTGCTACTATAATGCCTAGAATAGTTAAACCAGTCCGTAATTTGTGGCGTAAAGTATTACGGAGAATAAGTTTCAGGAAATGCATTGCATGTAGTTTATATACAAAGAAAAGAAATAAATAAAATAATTAACTTCATTTATATGAATTAATTTTCTACATCTAATTCCCCTTTTTCTAGGTGCCGAGTCAGATGTGCAGTTCTGGCAGCATGAGGATCATGTGTAACCATGATGATAGTCTTTTCCATTTCTTTATTTAGGCGATCAAGTATAGCGAGAATTTCTTCTGCTGATGTGCGGTCTAAGTCGCCTGTAGGTTCGTCTGCCACTAATATTGCTGGATCAGAAATAAAGGCGCGGGCAATTGCTACACGTTGTTGTTGTCCGCCAGATAGCTCGGAAGGATAATGTTCCATGCGATTAGAGAGCCCAACCATTGCTAGAGCTAATTCTACTCGTTCTTGTCGTTCTTTAAATGAAAGTTGTGTTAGTAATAGTGGAAGTTCCACATTCTCAAATGCTGTTAATACTGGCATTAAATTATAAAACTGGAAAATAAAGCCTACATTTGCTGCTCTCCAATCAGCTAATTCTCTCTCAGATAAAAGGGCAATATTTTTTCCTCCTACTTCCAGTATTCCGCTATCCGGCGTATCAATTCCTGCAATCAAGTTAAGTAATGTACTTTTACCAGACCCTGAGGGTCCCATCAGAGCAATGAATTCTCCTGTAGGGATATCAAAAGTAATATCAGTTAATACAGGCACAGTTTGTTCGCCCCTGCGATAGGATTTTGTAAGATGTTTAATATGGATAATAGACTCTGAAAAATTTTCCATTCTATTAAGATTTCATTTATTTCGATATGGTTTTAACTATATCGCCAGTAGTAAGATCATTGATTGGTCTTAATACGATTTTGTCTCCTGGTTTGGGTCCTGTTAATATTTCAATCATGTCCCCAATTTTTTGACCTGTTTCAATTGGCATTTCAATTACTTTTTTTTCTTTTATAAGGAATATTATTTCTTGATTATTTCGCTTAGTTATAGCATCGGGTTGTATGACTGTACGGGGCATGCGTTGATCAACGGGCATTTCTTTTTCAAGAAATGCTATTTTTGCGCTCATTTCTGGCAAAATTTTGGGATTACGATCAATAAATTTTACCTTTACTAGTACAGTGGCTTTTGAACGGTCTACTGTTGGAACTATTCGTTGTACAACGCCACGTAATCGTGATGCAGGCAGTGCATCTAATTGGATTTCACATGGTTGCCCCAATCTTACTTTATGTAGATTTGATTCAGATACATCGGCCTCAACCTCTAATGTATCCATGTCCGCCATAGTTACTACGGCACCTTTTGCATTAAGTGCAGAAGAAAAAGGCGTAACCACATCACCAATATTCGCACTTTTTGTCAATACTACCCCATCGAATGGTGCGCGAATCAATGTATGTTCTACAGAGGTTTGTGCCACATGATATCCTGCCTTTGCTGCCCCAATTGCAGCTTTATATCCAATAACAGCAGCCTGTGCAGCACGAAAGCGAGCCACAGCTATATCATATGTGGATTGAGAAATAAAATTCTTTGTTAATAAATTTCTTTTTCGTTTAAGTGATGCTTCTGCATTTATTAATTCAGCTTTTCCTTGCTGAAGATTTGCTTCAGCAACTTTAATTTTAGCTGCGGCCTGCTTCATTGTGGCAGAGACATCTTTATTTTCCAGCTGTGCAATTACTTCTCCTTTTTTCACTTTGCTGCCCTCGGTAACACCCAGCCATTCAACACGCCCAGTTGCTTTAGATGCTACAGCTGCTTTTCTTTGTGCAGTGACATATCCTGTGGCATTAAGTAGCGTGAATGATTGAGAAGGGTAGGCTGTAGTAACAGTAGCAGATTCTATCTCAACAGGTGTGATGCTTTTGAAATATAGAAACAAAAATAATGCTAGCGTGACAATAATTGAAAAGGTAGCTATTGATTTTGGTTTTCTATTACGACTAGTAATTCTAGTTGAGCTATTTCTGTCTATTTTTAATTTGGATAAATCTTTTTCTGCCACAGGAGCGCCTTTGAAATTTTGATGTGGTGATTATGGCGTAGAAGTTACGTTACTGCTAGAGATCTATTTGGAGTTTTGTAGTGTTTTCTAGCTATAAATTACTCTAGCCTCACTATTTTTGAGCGTGAAAGAGGTGGATTTTTGGAAAAATAGCGCTTAATTCCATCGAGCATTGCTTTGGCCATTTTGTCCTGATAAAATTTATTGCGAAGCTTTTTCTCTTCAGCTGGATTACTAATAAAAGCGGTCTCTACTAAAATCGAAGGAATATCAGGAGATTTAAGTACTGCAAATCCAGCTTGTTCTACATGACTTTTATGTAAATGATTGATTTCACCAATCTCTGATAATACTTCTTTTGCAAGATTGTGGCTGTCTTCTCTTGTTTGTGATAGTGAAAGGTCTAGAAGGGTTTTGTTAAGATAGGGATCCTTAGTATCAATATTTACTCCTCCAATTAGATCCGCATCATTTTCAGTTTTTGCTAGCCATCGTGCGGCAGCAGAAGTTGCGCCACGTTCAGACAATGTAAATACAGAAGAACCTCTTGCATGAGGCTTAACAAAAGCATCGGCATGTATTGATACAAATAAATCAGCATTTATTTTTCTCGCCTTTTCTAGTCGCGTTCGGAGAGACAGATAGTAATCTCCATCTCGAGTTAATGCTGCTTGCATATTGGGTTCAGCATCTATTTTAGCTTTGAGTTTTCGCGCAATGGCAAGAGTAATATTTTTTTCACGTGTACCCCTCTTACTTATTGCCCCGGGGTCTTCTCCTCCATGACCGGGATCAATTGCAACAGTTATGATCCGTATGGCTGAATCAGGCTTCTTTTTTCTAGTTGAGGCTACTTTTGATTTTCTATCTGATTGGATATGTGCAGAAGCATTAGCTTGTGCTGATTTTACCGCTCCTTTATTTATTAATGCCATTAAAGGGTCAGGTGGGGTAATAGGGTAAATGTCTAGCACTAAGCGGTGACCATAATCTCCTACTGGCTTAAGAACAAATGCCTGAGGTTTAATTTCGCTTTTTAAGTCCAGGACAAGCCGTAGGGTCCCTAACTTAAATTTACCAATACGGATCGCGCGAATATATAAATTATCAGCACTTATTTTACTGGGTAATTTTTTAATTTCAGAAGAAAGCTGAACATCTGTTAGATCTAGCACAACCCGATTTGGATTTTTAAGTAAAATAAGTGAGTAATCTATGGGAGTATCTGACTCTAGGGTAAGGCGGGTATATTCTGATGCTGGCCAAATACGAGTAGAATTTACTGTTGTGTCAGCTAAAACTGTACCAGTAGCTAAAAATATATGAAATGCTGCTACAATAAAAATGATATAAAATTTTGCTAAAAAAGATATTCTCGGACAATCGGGCGATATCCTAGCTAATGAGATTTCTAGATTTTCCAATCTTTTAAACACTGTCTACCTACCTCCGTGCCAGCTTGAATTTCAATATCGCGCCCCATCTCATTTATAGTAAAAGAAATTTCTATATCTGGTATGGGTAATAGTTTTTCTGCTTTTTCAGGCCACTCCACCAGACAAATGGAGTTTTTATTAAAATACTCACGAAACCCAGCCTCTTCCCATTCTTCAGGATCAGTGAAACGATAGAAATCAAAGTGATAAAAGTATAACCTGTAAATTTTATAAAGTTCAACCAAATTATATGTAGGGCTTTTGACTTTTCCTTTATAACCTAAACCACGCAAGATACCTCTTGTAAATGTTGTTTTGCCTGAGCCAAGGTTGCCTTTTAAGAAAATTATAAGCCCCGGACGTAGTATAGGGGATATCTTTACACCAAGAGCTAGTGTTACAGATTCACTCTTTAAGTGGCATGATGCAATAGAATTGTTATGATGAGAATTATGCAAAAAAATATTTCCAATTATCTGCTTTTAGATTTAGCTTCAGTTACAAATAATATTAGAATTTGGAGCAAAGAGCTTGGATTTCAAGAAATCGGTATATCTGATGCTAAATCTGAAAAATCACATATTGAATCAGGCCTATTAAGGTGGTTAGACATAGGATATCACGGCACCATGGATTATATGGTAAAACATGGTATTAAGCGCGTTCATCCAGACAAATTGATACCAGGCACACTGCGAGTAATTTCGGTACGGATGAATTATTCACCGCCTAAAACAAGAAATAGTTGGCAAGTAATAAAAGATCGTGAGAAAGCATTTATCTCTCGCTATGCGCTTGGCCGAGATTATCATAAGGTATTACGTGGCCGATTACAAAAGCTTGCTGATAAAATAGCTGAACAAATAGGCTGTTTTAATTATCGCGTGTTTTCTGATAGCGCACCTGTTATGGAAGTGGAATGGGCGCAAAAATCTGGTCTTGGGTGGCGTGGAAAACATACCCTCCTACTTTCACGTGAGGCTGGCTCAATGTTTTTCCTTGGAGAAATATATACTGATTTGCCATTGCCTGTAGATAAACCCATCAAAAATTATTGTGGTACTTGTACAAAATGTATCGATATATGTCCTACCCAGGCTATTATTGAACCTTACAGATTAGATGCTAGACGTTGTATTTCCTATCTTACTATCGAGCTAAAAGGTAGTATCCCGGAACCCTTGCGTCCTTTAATTGGAAATCGAGTCTATGGATGTGATGATTGCCAGTTGGCTTGTCCTTGGAATAAATATGCTGCAGCTACTGGAGAACAAGATTTCGCTGTACGTAATGGCTTAGATAACTCATCTTTAGTAGAGTTATTTAATTGGAGTAGAGAAGAGTTTGATACAAAATTAGCTGGTAGCCCAATTCGGAGAATTGGGCATGAACAATGGCTTCGTAACTTGGCTGTAGGATTAGGGAATGCTTCATATTCTAAGAAAATATCTAATGCATTAAAAGCTCGATATAATGATAATTCGCCTTTGGTTCGTGAGCATGTGAGATGGGCTTTACAGCAACATGGCGTGGTAGGACACTTATAGTTTATAAATATAAGAGGTGAGCTTAATTTGCTTAGCACTAGTGTTGATAAGTCTCTTATATAAATGAATTAGAAGTGTAAAGGGGTAAAAATGTTGCTTGCTGACACAATTCTTATTTTCCATTTTCTATTTGTAATTTTTGTTGTTGGAGGGTTGCCGGTAATCTGGATTGGGGAATGGATTGGGTTGGAATTTGTGCGAAATATTTGGTTTCGAATCATTCATCTGGCCGCCATTTTTGTTGTTGTTGGAGAGTCTATTCTTGGTGTGGCCTGCCCTCTGACAATATGGGAAGATAATTTACGGCAATCTGAATCTGAGCTCGGGTTTATTCAAAGGTGGCTGCACTACATAGTGTTTTATGAACTGCCAGAATGGGTGTTTACAGTAATTTATTTGTTATATGCAATTTTGATTGTCACTACATTCTTATTAATCCCACCATATTATAAAAATACACGCATATGATATGTTGTTTTATTGATGGTAATTTGGTAGTTAATCCAAATTTAATCTGAACGTTATTCAATTAATCATGTTTTTTCTATTTAAAATCATTTAACAATTTAATTTGTTGTAGCAGGAAGCTCGATCATATGTTTGTTATTAATTTGGAAACCTTGGAAATCATAAAGTGTATTATCAATTAGATGCGAGGGCTGTACATTACGTAGTGCGGTAAACATGGTTTCTAGTCTTCCGGGGAAATTCTTTTCCCATTCTCGCATCATTTTTTTAATTCTTTGGCGTTGTAGGTTTTGTTGTGAGCCACATAAGTTACAAGGAATAATAGGAAATATTTCAATATTCGCGTACTCCTCCAAATCTTTTTCTTTACAATAAACAAGTGGACGAATCACAATGTGTTGGCCAGTATCATTTATTAATTTAGGTGACATGGCTTTTAGCTTTCCACCATAAAATAAATTAAGAAACAGGGTTTCAAGGATATCATCTCGGTGATGACCTAATGCAATTTTAGTCGCACCTATTTCACTGGCAACCCGATATAAAACTCCACGCCTTAGACGAGAGCATAGGCTGCAGGTGGTCTTACCTTCAGGAATAACCCTTTTTACTACACTATAAGTATCTTGCTCAATAATATGAAAAGGAATGCCAATTTTAGTTAGATATTCTGGCAATATTTGCTCTGGAAATCCTGGTTGCTTTTGGTCCAGATTCACAGCAATTAATTCAAATTGCATTTGTGCGCGTGATTGAAGGTTGCGTAAAATATCAAGCAATGCATAGCTATCCTTGCCACCAGACAGACATACCATGACTTTATCGCCTTCTTCAATCATATTGAAATCCGAAATTGCAGAGCCAACTTGGCGTCTTAATCGTTTATACAGTTTATTCGTATTATATTTTTCTTTTCTAGAGTATTTCTCCATTACAATCCTCGTAATTTAAAAGAACAGTTTGTGAAATTTTTCTTTTGAATAAATATTTGTAGGATATTAGTATAAATGGGTTGTCATGAAGTTAATTAAAACATAGGTAGTTATTTTATTAGTTTTGGTTCAAATTGAGGAGTTCTTGAAATTTTTTGATTGTGGCTATTTAATTTTCAAGGGCATGATTTAATCATTTTAAAAATAAAAACGATTTGGCAAGTTGTTAGGAAATATTGATATTGGTTAAAGCCTAATGTATATTAACTCTCCAAATAGGACATTAATAACCTTTTATCTAATTTTTATTCCTTTGAAATAATATATAAAATAGTTGTAGTTATAACATATTATTTGTATTGATTTCCTAGTCTAGAATATTAAGATTGTGTTTTGGATAGGATAGGGAGAAAAAATTTTATATATCTTATTTAGAAATAATACGAACTGTGCCATGCTAATTTCAAAATATTATTTTTATATGAATTTATATGGGTTAATTATAAAGTTGTTAGGAATAAAAATTAAAGATAAATTGAAGCTTGTCTGGGTATTTCCGGCGTGTTAAAATTCGCTGTTATTTAGCTACGCAATCATATATTTAAACAAACATAAACATTAAAATTAATTAGTTATATTAAATTTGATAGGTGCAGAGACTAATAAGGAAATATTTAATAAATTTATATTTCACACTAAAAATTAGAAATATGAAGTTGAGGAAATTAAGCGGGGGGGAATATGGGCAGTAAAGTAACAACTATATTGGTGTGGGTCTCAGCACTTTTTATGTACCCAAGTTTGGCGGCGGCTGAAAAATTAAGCACAATTAATTTACCGGCACCAAATACAGCAGTTGCCTCAGAAATGTATGATCTACATATGTATGTTATGTACATTTGTGTCGTAATTTTTATTGGCGTATTCGGTACAATGTTCTATTCTGTTGTTGTTCACAGAAAGTCTAAAGGTTACAAGGCTGCCAATTTTCACCATAGCACCACTGTTGAAATTATCTGGACAGCTGTCCCTATTTTTATTCTTATAGGTATGGGTTACCCTGCTACTAAAACAGTTGTTGATATGAAGGATACATCAGCACCAGAAATTACTATTAAAGCAACTGGTTATCAGTGGATGTGGGGGTATGATTATTTAACTGGGGAAGGAGAAGGAATTAGTTTCTACAGTAGGTCATCTACCCCAAGAGAGCAAATCAGAAATGAAGCTCCTAAAGGCGAACATTATATATTGGAGGTTGATAATAATGTTGTTGTGCCTGTTGGGAAAAAAATTCGAATACTCACTACTGCAAATGATGTGATTCATGCGTGGTCAGTACAGCAGCTAGGTGTAAAACAAGATGCTATTCCAGGTTACATACGTGATACTTGGTTTAAAGCTGAAAAGCCAGGTATATATCGTGGTGTGTGTTCGGAACTTTGTGGTAAGGAGCATGCATATATGCCAATAGTTGTAGAAGTAATGGAGCAAGAAAAATATACTCAATGGGTGGCTGCTCAACAAGCAGCTGCTGATGGTTGATGTTTTTTTTATAATAGACGGGCTAGAAGCCAAGGGCGAAAAAGTATATGCAGTAAATTTTGCTATAGTAATTACCTATGAACGCAATACCAAAGGTAATATAGCAGATATAGTGCAAACCTTGAGAAATTAAAGCATTTAGAAATTAAGGAACGAGGAGAATATTATGGCAGCAGTACACCATCCTGATCACGGCCAGGCGCATGAACATGAGCATCATGGTCCACCTAGTGGCATCATGCGTTGGTTGACCACTACTAATCATAAAGATATTGGTACGCTATACCTATGGTTTAGCTTTACAATGTTTTTAACAGGTGGGGTGATGGCTCTAACTATACGTTCTGAGTTATTTCAACCAGGCTTACAGATTGTAGAGCCAGAATTTTTTAATCAGCTTACAACTTTGCATGGTTTGGTAATGGTGTTTGGTGCGATTATGCCTGCTTTTGTTGGATTTGCTAACTGGCAGATACCAATGATGATAGGTGCTCCAGACATGGCTTTTGCTCGTATGAATAACTGGAGTTTTTGGTTATTACCTCCAGCAGCTATATTATTAATTAGTTCATTTTTTGTACCAGGAGGCGCTGCAGCAGGTGGTTGGACACTATATCCACCGTTATCTATCCAGACGGGGATGGGTATGGATATGACAATTTTTGCTATTCATATATTAGGTGCTTCTTCAATCATGGGGTCAATAAATATTGTAACAACTATTCTAAATATGCGAGCCCCAGGTATGACAATGATGAAAATGCCATTATTTGTATGGACTTGGCTCATTACTGCATATTTGCTTCTTGCAGTCATGCCAGTATTGGCAGGTGCTGTTACGATGTTATTGACTGACCGTCAATTTGGGACCAATTTCTTTAATGCTGCTGGTGGTGGTGACCCAGTCATGTTTCAACACATCTTTTGGTTTTTCGGGCACCCAGAAGTATATATAATGATTCTGCCAGCATTTGGAATTGTATCTCACATTATTCCTACATTTGCTCGTAAGAGATTGTTTGGCTATTCGTCAATGGTTTATGCGACTGCATCTATTGCAATTCTGTCATTTATTGTATGGGCGCATCATATGTTTACAGTAGGTATGCCTGTTACTGCACAGCTGTTTTTTATGTATGCAACGATGTTGATAGCCGTTCCAACAGGGGTAAAAGTATTTAATTGGACTGCTACAATGTGGCGTGGATCCATGACATTTGAAGCGCCTATGTTGTTTGCTATTGGCTTTATTTTCTTGTTTACCATTGGTGGATTTAGCGGAATAGTGCTTGCAGTAGTACCTGTAGACATACAATTGCAGGAAACCTATTATGTAATAGCTCATTTTCATTATGTGCTTGTGTCTGGTTCATTATTTGCACTATTTGGAGGGACTTATTACTGGATACCAAAATGGACTGGTAATATGTATGACGAAGGTTTAGCCAAAACACACTTTTGGTGTTCTATGATTTTCTTTAATGTCACATTCTTTGTACAGCATTTCTTGGGACTAGCAGGGATGCCTCGTAGAGTACCAGATTATGCTTTACAGTTTGCTGATTTCAACATGATTTCAAGTATAGGTGCTTTTGGATTTGGTTTGAGTCAGTTAATATTTCTGTACGCTATTATTAAATGTATACGCGGTGGAGAAAAAGCAACAGATGAGGTTTGGGAAAGTGCAGATACGCTAGAATTCACTGACTTACCTTCACCGGCACCGTATCATAGTTTTGAAACGGCACCACAGGTAAAATAAAGTATGGAGGATCGTGAATCAAAGGCTAGGCGCAGTAAAAATATTAAGACTGCGCTGGTTCTTTGGGCAATAGTAGGCATGATTATAATTTCATTTTTCTCTAAGCATTGGGGATGAGTGTAGTAAAATTAAATCTAGTAATGCTAAAAAAATTACTAGTAGTAGCTATGGTGATGTTCGCTTTTGGCTATGCAATGATACCGTTTTATAAAAAGATCTGTGAGGTAGCTGGATTAGATAATCTACTACAGCCTGATACTGTAGCGGAAGAAACGCAAAAGATAGACACAAGCAGATTACTGACAGTTGAGCTTGATGCAAATACTCGTGGCTTACCTTGGAAATTTAAGCCACTGCAATCAACGGTTAAAATGCATCCGGGTGAGTTAGTAGAAGTGATGTATGAAATTAAAAACACTACAAACAGAGAAATAACTGGCCAAGCGATTCCAAGCTATGCACCATTATTGGTTTCGCAGTATATTAAAAAACTCGAGTGTTTTTGTTTTACTAAACAGGTTTTGAAACCAAATGAAGTACGGAAAATGCCAGTTCAGTTTCTAATTGAAGCAGGCTTTCCAGAAGAGATTACTACTTTATCAATCTCATATACTTTTTTTGAAATAGGGCTAAGTAATGGAAGCAACTTAAGTTTGAGCAAAAATACAATAAGTAAAATTTGAAGGAAATTATTAATAAGCCTGCTAAAGCGGGAAAGATACAAGTTGCAAAAGCAGTATTTTGGGCCTTTATTGGTATTCGAAAGCATGAAGATCATGCTGCAGATGTAGAATCATTAACAATGAAGCAAGTAGTAATTGGTGGAATTATCGGTGCTGCTTTATTTGTTGGGGTCTTACTGTTAATAGTTAATTTAATAACAAATTGAAAATTGATTAAAATATACGCAGGAGAATAAGCATGAGCCAAGAAGCAAATCATTACTATATTCCAACGCCATCAACATGGCCTCTTACTGGCTCTATAGCCATTTTCTTTATGGGATTTGGTGCGGCTTTTAGCGTCAATAAACTTCCAATTGGGTATGGGTTGCTGGCCATAGGTTTTGCGATTTTAATTTATATGCTTTTTGGTTGGTTTGGTGATGTATCACGTGAAAGTGAAGGTGGAAAATACAACAAGCAGGTAGATACTTCATTTCGTTGGAGTATGAGTTGGTTTATTTTCACAGAAGTAATGTTTTTTGCTGGTTTCTTTGGCGCGTTATATTACATGCGTGTGTTATCAGTTCCGTGGCTGGGTGACATGGGAGTAATGTATGGGGATTCAATATGGCCAGAATTTACTGCTGGATGGCCAACATCAGGGCCTTACATAACTGATACTTTTACTCCTATGGGGGCATGGGGCTTGCCAGCTATAAATACTGCACTGTTACTAACTTCTGGTGTAACTTGTACTTGGGCACATTGGGCGATCAAACTAGATAAGCGTAGCCAATTAAAATGGGCTTTATTTTTAACCATAGCACTTGGTGCTGTTTTTCTTGGTTGTCAGGTTTACGAATATATGCATGCATATTCAGATTTAAACCTTAAGCTTACATCTGGCGCATATGGCGCTACATTTTTTATGCTAACAGGGTTTCATGGCTTTCATGTAACGATTGGCGCGATCATGTTAACAGTAATATATTTTCGAGTTTTAGCTGGCCATTTTAAACCAGAAAATCATTTTGGATTTGAAGGGGTATCATGGTATTGGCATTTTGTTGATGTAGTTTGGTTGGGTTTATTTATATTTGTTTACTTACTATAAAAATAGAAATTAGCATGTAAATTGAACTGGTCTATTGGCTTTTAGGAAGAATGCCAAAATAATAACTTGTCATAAGGATAATAAAAAGAACAACTGATAGACCAATTCGTATAGTAAGAGATTTAACCATGCGCGTACTCTGGCCTTTGTCTTTAAGCATGAAGAATAATGCGGATGCAAGACTATAAAATATGAAAAGAAAAAATACGGCTGCAATAATTTTCAATTTGGACTCCGCCTGTTTTATAAATTTAGGTTCTGGGCAGAATTTTAGCCGAGAATAGTGTTCTAACCAATGACTATTTTTGGTTGGCAGTTTAGAGGAAACTTCTTGCCAACAGTTGCTGCTGTTTTTTTTGTTGTTCTAACTGTGATGTTAGGCAACTGGCAAATTTCTAGAGCGGAGGAGAAAGAGGCTCGTCAGGCGCAGTTAAATAAACTTTCACAGGGGCCAGTAATATCGATACCTACAACACCAATTACGCTTAAAGATTATCAGTATCGTAAGGTTGAAGTGCATGGAACTTATGTTCCCGCCCATACAATATTCTTAGATAATAAGATACATAAAGGTATCGTAGGGTATCAAATTATCACACCAATAAGATTAAGTGGAAGTTCTATGCATGTTTTAATTAATCGTGGCTGGGTTGCTGCTGGTCGCACTCGGTATGAGTTGCCTGATATCTCTACTCCTACTGGCCGAGTGATGGTGTCAGGTATAGTAGAATCGCCAACAATTAGGACTTTAGAGCTTTCTACAGAAACCGTGGCTGGGCAAGTTTGGGAAAATTTACATCTTGATCGTTACCGTAAGGCAACGGGGCTTACGCTTCAGCCATTATTAGTATTGGAAGAAAAAGGTATAGATGATGGGCTGACTCGTGAATGGGTCCGTCCTGATTCTGGGGCTAGTAGAAATTGGGGGTATGCGTTTCAGTGGTATTCTATGGCATTGGCTATATTAATATTATATTTGGTGTTAAATGTTAAAAAAGACCAACCAAGGGAATAATAAGATTAGATTATATTTATTAATAACAGTAATGATTGCGCCTATAGCAGTTTCTTACATCCTATTTTATTTGGGGGGGGCTCCAGCTACTGTAAATTATGGAGAACTAATTAAGATCAAACAAGCTTTACCAGACGTAGTTTTACATAAAACAAATGGCGAAGCATTTAATATTAGTCAGTTACGTGGAAAATGGGTAATGTTAGTTATAGACTCTGGAGAGTGTGCGGAGTTATGTCGTAAACAGCTCTACTATATGCGTCAGGTAAGGTTAATGCAAAATAAGAAAATGGACCGTATAGAGCGAGTATGGTTAATTGATGATAATAAGACTTTAGAAACTAGTATTCAAGAAGATTTTAAAGGGACTATTTTTGTAAATGCTCATAAAAGTAAATTATTAAATGAAATTCCAGCAAAAGTTTCACAGCATGATCATATTTATATAATTGATCCATTAGGGAATTTGATGATGCGTTTTCCAAAAGATATTGACCCATCTAAGATGGCAAAAGATATTAAGAGATTACTTAAGGTCTCGCGAATAGGATAAGGACAGATATTATGGCTATTAGTATAACTTGGCAAAATAAAGCCGCACGATTGTACCAATTTTATCGATTAACCAAGCCTAGGGTTG
>CEUZ01117503.1_pt1 | contig 21280 bp, 22 predicted proteins | sample 361511 | NCBI WGS metagenome assembly CEUZ01 (sample SAMEA2622822, study PRJEB7988) | marine metagenome | biome: marine biome (ENVO:00000447); feature: surface water layer (ENVO:00002042); material: "saline water (ENVO:00002010), including plankton (ENVO:xxxxxxxx)" | depth 5 m
AATCCCACTCTCTCCGCCATTAACTCTGATCCTTTTTTTCTTGTTCTAGATTTTCTTGTTCGGAAGATGGATCTAATCTTCTTTCTTCTATTTTTTTTAAATTTTCTCTTTCAACCTCTTTTGATTTTTTTACTTCTTCAATTTGAATTCTTCTAGTTTCTTCGGCTCTTTCTTTTCTTTCTTGTTCTTCTGCTAATCTCCTATTTTTTTCTTCTTCTCTTAATTTTTTTTCAATTATTTTTTTTGCTTCTTCAATACGGTCTGATCTATCTCTCTCTACTTCTTCTTTTTTATTTTTATGGATTTTATCTAATTTCCTTCTAGCCTCATTTTCTTCCACTATTCTTTTTTCTTTTAATTTATTTATTTCTTCAAGTCGCGAGAATTTTTCTTGCTCAGCTTTATCCAATTTATTCTTGTAAGCTTGGTTCGTCTCTTCAATTAATTCTCTCTCTTCTTCAATTCTTTTTTCTTTTTTTATTTTAATTAAATTTAATTTTTCTGAAGTTTTTTCTTCGTCTTTTTGTATTCTTATTTCTTCTTCTTCTCGTAATTTTCTTTCTTCATCTTCTTCAAGTTTTATTCTTTTTTCTTTTTTAATTTTTCTTTCTTCTTCTTTTAATCTTCTCGTTTCCTCTAGTAATCTTCTTTTATTTTCTTCTTTAAATCTTATATTTTCTTCTTCTTCTAATATTCTTTCAGATTCTTCTTCTAAGCTTCTTTCTTTTTCTTGTAGAAGTATTTGTTCATCCTTTATTTTTCTTATAAGTTCTTCATTTGATCTTCTTTTTTCTTCAGCTTTTAGCCTTCTTTCCTTTTCTTTTTTTAAATTGTTCTCCTCATTCTCTTTTAATATTCTGTTTTCTTCTTTTATCTTTGATAGATATTCTTGTTCTGATCTTGTTTTTTCCTCAGCTTTAGTTTTTTTTAATTTTTTTTCTTCGCTTCTTCTTTCTTTTTCTTTTTCTTCTTTTTCCTTGTAATGTTGATCCAATTCTTCTTTTTCTTTTTGTTCTTCTGTCATTCTTTTTTCTTTTAATTTATTTATCTCCTCAAGAGCTATTATGTTTTCATTTTCTATTTTTTCTAATTCTTCAGTGTAAATTTTGTTCATCTCCTCTAATTTTTGTTGTTCATCCAGTATTCGTTTTTCTTTTAATTGAGAAATTCTTTCAAGTTCTGATAGTTTTTCTCGTTCTACTTTTGCTATAGCTTCCTTATAAATTGGATCAATTTTTTCTCGCTCTTCTTGTTCTTCTTTCCTTTTTCTTTCCTGCTCAATTCTTGTAATGCTAATTTCTTTTGATCTATCTTCTTCCTCTTTTTTTAACTGTCTTTCTTCCTCTTTTAATTGCTTTTGTTGTTCTTTAATTTGTTTTTCTCTGTTTTTTTCTTTTAATTTTTCTTCTTTTTCTTTTAATTTTTCTTTTTTTTGTCTTTCCTTTTTACGTTTTTCTATAAAATCTTTATAAATTTTGCCAAGTTTTTGAAATTTAAAATCTACAACTTTTTGTAAGTCTAAGCCCGTGCCATTACCTTTTTTTTTATTATATTTTTTGGTTTTTCTTTTTTTAGCTCTTTTTTTATATTTTTTCGGCATTATTCCCTCTCAAATAAAAACCATCTTACACTTATTTTTGTTATTAAGAAGCCAATAACAGCTCGCTTTGGGTTGTGTAATAGCCATATTTATTGCGAAATTTTCGGCACACGTTTGGAAAGTTTGTATACTGTTAAAGGTATCGCGGGTCCGAATCCCACTCTTCCGCCATTAATTTAACCTTTTCCAATCTTAGTTGTGACGTTAAAATCGATTTGATTTTAATATGATAAAAAATGTTTATAGAAATCCCAAAAAAACTAAAAAAATATACTTTATAAAGAATAAAAAGATTATTTCACAAAATTTTAAAATTTTTTTAAAAAAAAATAAGATTCATCATGTTATACAAGTTTTAAGTTCAGATTTTAAATTAATAAAAAAAAACAAAAAAAAATTTACACACTTTAATATACAAAACACTGTCCACAAACCTGGTAAAAAATATTTTATTATTGAAATACATAAAAGAGGGTTTTTTAATGGAAAAAAATATAAGCAGGCCGTTTTAAAGAAAAAAAATTTTATACTTACAAAATGCTTATCTGTAAAAAATAATGTTGATTATTTAGATTTAACAAAAAATACTTTTAAAAATAGTATTGCTAACATAAAAAGTATAAATAGTTTGAAAAAAAGCATTAAAAGACGTTATAAATATAGTTTATCGCATTTATCAGATAATGAAAAATTATCTTTAGGAGTTGGTATTACTGAATTAAAAATTCTCAAGAGAATTTAACTTCAAATAAATAAAATTATAATATAAAATTAACTTAAATGAGTACCCAAGTTACAGAATTATCTAAGATAGGTTGGCATTTTGATAACAGTTATGCTCGACTGCCTGAGATTATGTCTACAAAACTATCTCCTATTCCAGTAAGTAAGCCAAAATTAGTTGTGCTTAACGATCTCTTATCAAAAGAAATAGGTTTAAATTTTACTAATATTTCTGACGAGAATAATGCTTTATTGTTTTCTGGAAATTTACTTCCAAAAGGATCTGAATCTATAGCACAAGCATATGCTGGACATCAGTTTGGTCATTTCACAATGTTAGGAGACGGTAGAGCTATTATAATTGGTGAGCACCTTGCTCCAGATAATAAACGTGTCGATATTCAGTTTAAGGGTTCGGGTAAAACACCCTATTCTCGTGGTGGCGATGGTAGAGCCGCGCTTGGTCCAATGCTACGAGAATATATAATTAGTGAAGCGATGCATAGTTTAAGAATTCCCACAACAAGAAGTCTTGCAGTAGTTACAACAGGGCAAAATGTAATTCGTGAATCTATTTTACCAGGTGCTATTTTAACTCGTGTAGCTGCCAGTCATATTCGCGTTGGAACATTTCAGTATGTATCAGCATATGGAAATATAAAAATTTTAAAATCTTTAACCGACTATACAATTAATCGTCATTATCCAGATCTAAAAGATTCAACTAATCCACCTCTTAGTTTTTTAAAAGCTGTAATGGAAAAACAAATTGAACTAATTACAAACTGGATGAGAGTAGGTTTTATTCACGGAGTAATGAATACAGATAACATGGCTATTTCTGGCGAAACTATTGATTATGGTCCATGTGCTTTTATGGACTTTTATGATCCAGAAACTGTCTTTAGTTCAATTGATCATCATGGTCGGTATGCATATTTTAATCAACCTGGTATTGCCAAATGGAATTTGTTGCGTTTTGCCGAGACCTTATTGCCACTTATTGATGAAAATAAAGATAAAGCGGCGGAAATTGCACAGGATACTATTAACAATTTTGGAAATTTTTATAATAAAAGTTGGTTTGAAATGATGAAGAAAAAAATAGGTCTTTTTGGTGAAGAAAAAAATGATGAAATTTTAATCAACGACTTATTATCATGGATGCACTCAAATAAAGCTGATTTTACAAATACTTTTTATTATTTAACAAAACAAGATTTTTTCAACGAAAAAATTTACCAAGATAAAAAATTTTTAGAATGGAAAAAGAGGTGGGAAGATCGAATGAAAAGAAACAACAAACCAAAAGAATCATCTTTTGAAATTATGAAAAAAAATAACCCAGTAATCATTCCACGAAATTATAAAGTGGAAGAAGCTCTAGAACTTGCATGTAAAAACAGTGATTTATCATCAATCTATAATTTAATTAAAATCTTAAAAAATCCTTATCATGATCAAAAAGGAATTGCCGACTATCAAACTCCTCCAAAACCTAGTATTTATAAATATCAAACATTTTGTGGGACCTAATATGCATTTTCTTAAAAAGTTTAATGTACCTGAAAATGTGAGATTCAATTCGTTTGAATTTGCATTAAACGAGGCATTAAGAAGAAATTTAAAGGTATTTGTTGAAACTGGTGTGGCTAGAGGAAAACAAAAATTATTCTTTTTTTCAAAAATTAATTGGAAAGATGGAATGAGCACTTTGCTATTTTCTGAATATGTAAATCATGTAAATGGACATTTATATGCATGTGATATCAATGAAAAAAATATTAAAAACGCAAAAAAATTTACTAGAAGATTAGAGAAGAATGTAACTTTTATCACAGATGATAGTATTTTGTTTTTAAAAAATTTTACAAAAAAAATTGATTTTTTGTTTCTTGATTCTTTAGATGGTCAAGATCCCAATACAGCAGTGCATCAGCTAGAGGAAATAAAAAATGCAATAAATAAATTGCATAAAAATTCACTTGTTTTACTTGATGACAATGGCTTAAAAACTGAATTATCAGCAAAATATATGCTTAATAATGGATTCAAAATTATTAATGAAACAAAACAACAAGTTTTATTATGTTTTAAATAGAATAACGAATCATTTATAATATGGTTCTGTTTAAAAACTAAGGAGAAATTTATGGAAGCGGCAGCAATAATAGTTGTTCTTGTGTATTGGTTTGCAAGTATGTAAACAATTAGATTGAATTTGTTCAATCGTTTACAAAACCTCAGCAGCTTATATTTTATTTCATTTTATGAATTGCTGGGGTTTTGGTGTTTATTAACTCACTCTTTTAACTCCAACCACTTCTAGGTTGGCCGTCTTTTTAATTCTTTTTATAGTTTGATTTATCGGCATTATTAATGTTTTTTTCAATGGTCCGTAGGCGTGGATTAGTTTATTTTTTGATATTGCAAGAGCAACATGGCCTTTCCAAAAAATCAAATCATTTTTTTTTATATTATTTAATTTAACTTTCTTTTTAAAATATTTTATTTGATCTTTTGTGTCTCTAGGGCAGAATCTATTATTAAAGTTCAAAAGTAATTGTATAAGTCCAGAACAGTCGATACCTTCAAAGTTTTTTCCTCCCCATTTATATTTTACGTTAATGAATTTTTTAATATTTTTAAATGGGTTTTTAGATATTATATTTATTTTTATTACATCTTTTTTTTTAATCCATAAATTATCAAATTTGTAAAAATTGTGACTTTTTTCTGTAATTTTAATTTTTGAACCAAAACTAAGTTTTTTTTTAATTTTATATTTTTGATTTGGACGTGAATATAACACAGAAGATAATATGCAAACTTTATGTGTATTTTTATGATTATTAGGAAATTTTTTTTTTAATATATATCCTTTATAATTGTCAGTATTATTTTTTATTTTTATCCAATTTCTTTTTTTTTTTAATATTTTAAATGTTTCACCATATATGAGTTGAGTAACGACCTCAGACTTTATATTATTATTTTTGTAAACGTTTATAATCGAGAGATTATTTCTCACTTTAATTTAAGTTTATTTTTAATAAACCAAAGGCAAATTAGAGAAGGTATTACCATTAAAGCTGTTATAACAAAAAATATTCCCCAATCACCGTTTAACCAATCAACCATAGCTCCAGAAGAAGCTGCAAGAGTAGTTCGTCCAGCCGTACCAATAGATGCAAGCAATGCATATTGTGTTGCCGTGTAAGTTCTATCAACTAGTAATGAAATGAAAGCAACAAAAGCCACAGTTGCAAATGCAGCTGCCATATCATCAAAAATTACAGCTATTGCAAATAGCCACTCAGATTTACCTGACCAAGCAAGCACAGAAAATAAAATATTAGTAGATGCCATTAATATTCCAGATATAAACATTGCTTTTATAACACCAGAGCGTATTGCAAAAAGACCACCAAGAAGAGTAAAGATAACTGTTGTAATCCAACCCAATCCTTTTGAGTAAAGAGCTATATCTGATTTAGAAAATCCAATTTCTTTGTAAAAAATTATAGACATTCTTCCAAGAAAAGCTTCTCCAATTTTAAAAAGAAAAACAAATGCTAAAATACCTAAAGCTATTTTAAAACCATTAATTCTAAAAAAACTTATTATAGGACCGGCGATTGTTCCACCGATCCAAGCAATTGATTTTGTTGCGGCATTGGAAGACCCTAGCTTACTTTCAAACATTAAATCAGTATCTTTTTGAGACTTTTGCCTTTCAATAGGTTGGGGTTCATGCACAAACATTAAACCAATATTGCAAAGAATTATAAATATACCGAGTACAAGAAAAGTAATTTGCCAATAATTTTCAAACCCAATATTTTGAAAATATTCAGCTGCATTTAATGCAATTACCCCACCCAATTTATATCCTGTCCACCAACCAACAACAGCCATGGCAGCCCCAGCTTGCATTGATTTTCCTTCATCTTCACCGATTTGTTCAATTCTTAAAGCATCTACAGTTATATCTTGTGTTGCAGAAGCAACCGCTATAACTAGCCCAATTGTAATTACTAAAGCTAAATTTGCTGTTGGATTTACAACGCTCCATAAAACTAAACTAATTAAGATGACAAATTGCATTGTCACAATCCAACCACGACGATGTCCAATTTTATTAGTTAACCAAGGGATACGAATTCTATCTATTATTGGAGCCCAAAGATAATTAAATGCGTAAACTGCAAATATTAATCCAGCCCAACCAATTGTACTTCTGCTTAAACCATCTTCTTTTAACCAAAGACTTAAACTACTTCCAATAAGCACCCAGGGAAATCCACTAATAATTCCCAGTAGGAGAATTCTTATCATTCGCTTATCAAAGTAAACGGAAAAAGCTTCAGACATTGTTTGTTTTTTATGTATTTCCATAAAATATTAATCTTTCCAAAATGTTGGAAAGAACAAAACTAAAACTGCAAACAATTCAAGCCTACCAAGAAGCATACCCAAACACAAACTTAATTTAGAAAAATCTGGCAAGGTATAATAATTACCATTTGGACCAATTACTTCACCAAGGCCAGGACCCACATTTGATATTGCTGAAGCCGCACCAGATACAGCTGTTATAAAATCTAAACCATTTAATGATAGTAGCGTTGCTAAAATAAAAAAAATAAAAAAGTAAAGAAATATAAAAGTTATTAAAGAGTATATAAAATTATTATTTATTTTTTCTTTATTATATTTAATTGTAAATACGCCATGAGGGTAAACTAGTTTTTTAATTTGATTTAAAATAAATAATCCTAAAATTTGAAATCTAAATATTTTAATTCCACATGTGGTTGATCCTGCACAACCTCCAATAAACATTAAAAAAAGAAAAAATATTAGTGGAAATTTGCCCCATAAACTAAAGTCAGTTGTGACATAGCCAGTACCAGATAAAATAGAAACCACATTAAAAGCTGATATTCTCAAATTTTCAAAAAAACTTATTTCTTTACTATTCAATAATAAATAGAAAAACATAAGAAGAACACAAACAACCAAAATATAAATCAAACCTTTTATTTGCACATCTTGAAAAAAAATTTTTTTATTTCCTTTTATAAATTTTAAATATGCAATGAAAGGTAAGCTTCCAGATATGATAAAAATTGTTGCAATAATTTCTATTTTTGGATTTTGAAAATAACCAATTGAACTACTGTATGTAGAAAATCCTCCGGTTGCAATTGTGGTCATTGAATGTGCAACACTGTCAAAAATATTCATTCCAACAACCCAATAAGCAATTCCGCAAAATAATGTTAAAGTTAAATAGATTGACGAAATCAATAAAGTTATTTCACGTGTTTTAGGAAGAATTTTTTCAGTAGTATCTGCACCTTCCATTTTAAACAATTGCATTCCCCCGACATTTAATAGAGGAAGAACAGTCATTGCCATCACTATAACGCCTATACCTCCTAACCATTGTAGAATGGCTCTCCAAATTAGAATTCCTTTTGGTGTACCATCTAAATTAACAATAATTGTTGAACCAGTAGTTGTGATACCTGACATGCTTTCAAAAAATGAATCTACGAAAGATAAATTTAAATTTGATAAAAAAAATGGCAAACACCCAAAAAAGGCCAAACTAGCCCACGACAAAGTTGTTAAAAGAAAAGCTTGTTGTAAATTTAGTTTTTTGTTTTCTTCAAGATTGGTAAGTATTAATAGCACACCAATAAATACTGTTACAGAAGCTGAGTACAAAAAAGTGCTATTATTTTCACCATATATATATTGTACAATAAGTGGTATAAGCATAAATGCTCCTAAAATTAATAAGAGCATGCCGATTGCAAAAAAGACTGTTTTGTTATTATTCATTTTGATGTCGGAGGTTATTTAAATATATTTGAAATTCAACATAATAAGACCTTATTATATCTGTATTTTGCTTATAAAATTTAATAAATCTTTTATATTGTGATTGATAAATCGATAATTCAAGCTACCAACTCCTGGCCATTTGTAGAGGCTAGAAAATTATTTAAAGATAGACAAAAAATTTTTGAAAAAAAAGGTAAAATAATTTTACAAACAGGCTATGGTCCAAGCGGATTACCTCATATAGGAACTTTTGGTGAAGTGGCAAGAACTACAATGATGGTTAATGCTATTAAACAAATAACCGAAATTCCAACTGAAATTATAACTTTTTCTGACGATATGGATGGACTTAGAAAAATTCCTGACAATATACCTAACAAAGAAATTTTAGAAAAAAATTTACACAAACCCTTAACAAGCATACCAGACCCATTTAAAAAATTTAATAGTTTTGGTGAACATAATAACGAGATGTTAAAAAAATTTTTAAATGAATTTAAATTTAAATACACATTTAAAAGTTCTACTGATACGTATAAAAAAGGAATATTTAACAGTTCACTAAATGCTGTTTTACAAAAATATGAAGAAATTATGGAAATTATACTTCCTACTTTAGGCAAAGAAAGACAGAAAACCTACAGCCCGTTTTTACCAATATGCCCAGATACAGGAATAGTTTTGGAAGTTCCGATTGTTGAAATTAAAAAAAAAGAAGGAAAAATTATTTATAAAAATGGTAATAAAAAATTTGAAACAGAAATAACAAATGGAAAATGTAAACTGCAATGGAAAGTAGACTGGGCAATGAGGTGGCATGCTTTTGATGTGGACTATGAAATGTACGGTAAAGATTTAATTGAAAGTGCAATTCTTTCAAGTAAAATTTGCAAAGTTTTAGGAAAAAAAAGTCCTAACGGTTTTGCCTACGAAATGTTTTTAGATGAAAAAGGCGAAAAAATTTCTAAATCTAAAGGAAATGGAATAACCATTGAAGAATGGTTAAAATATGCTTCACCTGAAAGTTTATCATTGTATATGTATCAAAATCCTCAAAGAGCAAAAAAGCTATATGCAGATGTAGTACCTAAAGCCGTTGACGAATATTTATCTTGCATAGATAAGTTTGATCAACAGGATGAAAAAAATAAACTTCTTAATCCTGTATGGCATATTCATAATGGCAACCCTCCTAAAGAGAAATCTATTATGCCCTTTTCAGTATTACTTAATTTAGTAGGCTCAAGCAATGCAACAGACAAAGAAGTTTTGTGGAAATTTATTAAAAAATATAAAAAAAATATAAAAGCTTCTGAACATCCTATTTTAGATAGTTTAGTGAAATATGCTCTAAAATATTTTGAAGATGTAGTTAAAGCAAAAAAAAAATATAGAAAACCTAATGAGAAAGAAAAAAAAGCCCTTCAAGATTTAGCTAAAAGACTAGAGTCCTGTAAAGATGGTATGAATCCTGAAGAGATACAAACAATAGTTTACTCTGTGGGTAAAGATAATGGATATAAAGAGAATTTAAGGGAATGGTTTAAGGCCATATACGAAATAATTTTCGGAGATCAAGACGGGCCCAGAATGGGATTCTTTATAAGTTTTTTTGGTATAAAGGAAAGTATAGAGTTAATAAATAAATATATTAAATAATGTTTTCTATTTTAAAACCTTTTTTATTTAATTTAGATCCAGAAACAGCACATGATTTAGCTATTAAATCACTTAAGTTTAATTTTTTACCAAGCAAAACATTTGAGATAGAAGAAGAAGAAAGATTAAACATTAAATTGTTTGGAAAAAAATTCCCTAACCCAATTGGTTTAGCAGCAGGATTTGATAAAAGTGCCGAAGTCTATAATTCATTGTTAAAATTAGGATTTGGGTTTATAGAGGCTGGAACAGTAACTCCTTTAAAACAATTAGGAAATCCAAAGCCAAGGATATTTAGGCTTGAAGAAGATAAAGCTTTAATAAATAGGCTAGGATTTAATAATGATGGAATGGAGATTATTAAAAACAGAATACAATCAGAAGGGAAAAAAGGCATTCTAGGCATTAATATTGGACCGAATAAAAATACTAAGGATCAAAAAAATGATTTTTGTTTATGTTTAAATAATTTTTTAGATATAGCAGATTATATTACAATTAATATATCTTCGCCTAATACAGAAGGTTTAAGAGATTTCCACGATAAGGAAAAACTTAATAAACTATTACTAGATTTAAATAAAATAAAAAAAAATAAAAATATCCCTCTTCTGTTAAAAATTTCTCCTGATATTACAGATAATTATATTAATGAAATTATAGGCATTGCAATAAAAAATAATATTTCTGGAATTATTTTAACTAATACTACTAATACAAATAGAGAAAGCCTGTTAAGTAAAAATAAAAATGAAGAAGGAGGTCTTTCAGGAGAACCAATTCAAAAAATATCTACAAATATGATTAAAAAGTTTTATAAAGAATTAGGAGGTAAAATTCCCATTATAGGTGTCGGTGGAATTAATTCTGGAAAATCAGCGTACGAAAAAATTACTGCAGGAGCTTCTCTTTTACAACTTTATACTGGATTAGTTTATAAGGGACCATTTATAGCGAGAGATATTAAAAAAGAATTAATCCAAATTCTAAAATCTGAAAAAATTAATAATATTCAAGATGCTGTAGGCATAGATTCCTAGCTATCCAATACTTCCAAGAGAAGGAAAATATTCTAAAATAAAAAAGCCTAAGACTTGTAATTGGCCAGTTAATATAGCTATTCCTGTTAATAATAAAATTGTTCCACCAATTTTTGTAACTCTATTTATATATTTTTTAAAATTTTTTGAAAAAATAAAAAATTTATTTATTAAAATTCCAGAAATAATAAATGGGATTGCTAGTCCTAACGAATAGAAAGAAAGTAATAATATACTTTTGCTGAAGTTTTCTTCTATTGCTGCTAATGATAAAATAGATCCGAGAATAGGGCCTATGCAAGGTGTCCATCCAAAACCAAAAGCTGCACCAACTAACAGCGGGAAAGTTAAATTATCACTATATTTATTGGTAAACATTCTAAAATCTTTATTCATAAATTTAAAATTTATAAAGCCCATTAATTGAAGTGAAAAAAATATTATAATTATTCCAGCAATTATTCTTAAAATGTTTGAATTAATTAATAAGAATTTTCCGATAAAAGTAGCGGTTAACCCTAAAGTTATAAAAACTAAAGAAAAACCTAAAGTAAAAAAAATTGTTTTAACTATTACGGAGCTATTTTTTTTTTCAATGAGTTTTTCTAAAGATGTCCCAGAAATATAGGAAATATAACCAGGAATTAATGGTAGAACGCACGGAGATAAAAAACTAATTAGCCCTGCAAAAAAGGCAATAGATAACGTAGTATTCATTTAATATATTCTCTTGATTCCATTTGCTACTGCATCTATATACTGCATAGGAAATTTAATATGTCAAAAAAATGTGAATTAACAGGTAAGTCACCCTTAAAAGGTCATAAAGTTAGCCATGCTAACAATAAGATGAAAAGAAAGTTTTTTCCTAATCTTAAAAATGTGACTTTTAAAAGCAATATGCTAAAGAGAAATATAAGGCTTAGCGTAAGCAATGCTGCATTAAGAACAGTTGATTACATGGGCGGAATAGACTTCTATTTAAAAAACGTAAAATCGTTTAAGCTCTCACCAAAAGCAAAAAAACTAAAAAATAAAATAATTGCAAAAGCATAATTGTTAATGACTAAGGAAAATAGATTATTTTTTCTCTTAGCATTTTCAATGGCTGTTATAATAAGCTTATCGAACTATTTAGTTCAATTTCCTGTTCAATATTATGATTTAAACAATTTATTAACATATGGAGCTTTTACATATCCAATAGCATTTTTTATTACAGATTTATCAAATAGAAGATTTGGAAAAAAAGCTGCTAAAAATATTGTATATATAGGATTTTTGTTAGGAGTTATTTTAACATTTTATTTTTCTACAAACTATTCAGATCTTATTTCTATTAGGATTGCAATCGGATCAGGTATAGCTTTTTTAACCGCACAATTAATCGATGTACATATTTTTGATAAATTGAGAAAAAAAATATGGTTTGCCGCCCCTCTGACTTCATCAATAATAGGGTCAACTATTGATACATTTTTATTTTTTTCTATTGCTTTTTACGGGACAGGAGTAAATTGGATAACATTATCTATTGGAGATTTATTTGTAAAAATTTTTGTTGCCTTGCTAATGCTTATACCATTTAAGTTTTTAATTAATTATCTGCAAGATGTATCAAATATAAAAAATAAAATTAATGTATAGTTTTTAATTTTTTTTCTGAAAATAATTTAGTTAGCTGATTTATCATAACATCACCAAGCTCTTGTACATCAGCAATTTTAATTGCTTTTTTATAATACCTAGATACATCGTGACCAATACCAATTGCTAAAATTTCGATATTTGAATTTTCTTCTATCCATTTTACAGTTTGTTTGAGGTGTTTTTCTAGGTAATCACCAGAATTGACAGAAAGAGTAGAATCATCAACAGGCGCTCCATCTGAAATAATCATAAGTATTTTTCTTTCCTCTTTTCTTTTTATAATTCTTTTGAAAGCCCACAAAAGAGCTTCACCATCTATATTTTCTTTCAACAACCCTTCTTTGAGCATTAAACCAAGATTTTTTTTTGATATTCTCCAAGGTTCATCTGCAGATTTATATATAATATGTCTTAAATCATTTAATCTTCCAGGTTTTGCCGGTTTATTTATTAAATTCCATTTCTCTCTACTTTTTCCGCCTTTCCAATTTTTTGTAGTAAACCCTAAAATTTCAACTTTAACTGAACATCTTTCCAATGTTCTTGATAGTATATCAGCGCAAATTGCTGCTACAGATATTGGTCTTCCTCTCATAGATCCGGAATTATCAATAAGAAGGGTAACAACAGTATCTTTAAACTCTGTTTCTTTTTCATTTTTGTAAGAAAGTGAATGCAATGGATCAATTATTACTCTTGATAATTTTGAAGCATCAAGCATTCCTTCCTCCAGGTCAAAATCCCAAGATCTATTTTGTTTTGCCAAAAGTTGTCTTTGTAATTTATTAGCTAGTTTAGCTATTATATTTTGCAAGCTTGTTAATTGTTGATCAAGATTTTTTCTAAGCCTAATAATTTCTCCCGGTTCTTCCAAATCCTCTGCTGAAGCAACTTCGTCGTATTCACTGGTAAAAACCCTATATTTTTCCTTTAATATATTATTTTGTTTTTTTCTTTGTATTGTAGGATTTTCTTTACTATCTTCATCTTTGCTTTCGTTCAAATTATCAGATTCACTTAAGGTATTAATTTCGTCATCGGTGACGTTAAAACTATTATCACTTTCTTCATTTTCCTGTTCACTACTTTCATTCTTTTCATCGTCACCATTTTGAGAGTTAGTATCTTCATTGGCAGTTTCCTTTTTTTCTTCTTTTTCTTTTGAATCTGAATCTTCAAACTTTAAATCATCTATTACTTCAGCAATTAAATGATTAAATTTTTCTTGATTTTCAACATTATTTTCAAGATCTTTTAATTTCGTTTTGATATTTTTATCAAATAGTTCTTGCCAGTAAGACAAAACTTTTTTTGTACTCGGAGTTTGTTTAATATTAAAAAAATGATTTTTTAAATATAATTCAAATGCTTCAGTGATTGGAACATCAGCTTCAGTTTTTATTTCACTTATTTTTTTATTTTTAAATTTATTTTCATAACATTTAATCAAGTTATTTTTAATACCTTTTAACTTATTAGAACCTAACTTTTCATATCTTATTTTTTCAGCAATAGCATATAAGGACTTAGCCATAGGTGTTTTCGGCTCATTTTTTAAGTATATTTTTTTATCAGTGTATCTTATTTTTAGGGCTTCAGAATCTGCAAAGGCTCTAAGATTAATAAAGTCTTGTAAGTTTTTAAGAGCCAGAATTTCAGGAAGATTTAACGTCTCATTTTTTGAATTCGTGCTAGTTCCAAATTTTACTTCCAAATTGTGCTGTTCAGAAATGACCTTAACCGCAGAAGAAATTGCGGCTTTAAATCTTTCTTTTAAAATTTCTTTTTCATCCATTATAGACTATTAAATTTTTATATTGATAGAAGATTCAGGCAGATCATCGCCAAAACATCTTTGATAATATTCAGCTATTATATTTTTTTCTAATTCATCACATTTATTTAAAAATGTAACTCTAAATGCATAACCAACATCTTTAAAAATTTCTGCATTTTGAGCCCAATACAAAACTGTTCTTGGACTCATAACAGTAGAAATGTCTCCATTAATAAAACCTTTTCTAGTTAAGTCAGCAACTTTTATCATATTTGAAACAACTTCTTTTCCTTCTTTGTTATTAAAATTTTTTGTTTTAGCTAAAATGATTTCAAGCTCCTTATCAAATTTAAGATAGTTTAGTGTTGATACAACATTCCATCTATCCATTTGACCCTGATTGATTTGTTGAGTTCCTTGATACAAGCCTGTTGTGTCACCTAATCCGATCGTATTCGATGTTGCAAATAATCTAAAAAAAGGGTGTTGTTTTAAAACTTTGTTTTTATCCAGCAGTGTGAAACTTCCTTCATTTTCAAGAACTCTTTGTATTACAAACATTACATCTGGACGTCCCGCATCATATTCGTCAAATACTAAAGCAACAGGATTTTGAATTGACCAAGGAAGAATACCTTCTTTAAATTCTGTAACTTGCTTATTATTTTTTATTACGATTGCATCTTTTCCAATTAAATCTATACGACTAACATGTCCATCTAAATTTACCCTGATGCATGGCCAGTTTAATCTTGCCGCGACTTGCTCTATGTGTGTCGATTTTCCAGTTCCATGATAACCTTGAATTAATACACGTTTGTTAAAAGCAAAACCTGAAATAATTGCAAGAGTTGTATCTCTATCAAATTTATAATTGCTGTCTATCTCAGGAACAAACTCATTTTTTTTAGAAAATCCATCAACTTTCATTTCTGTATCAATTCCAAATATTTGATTTATAGAAATTTTTATGTCCGGTGTTAATTGGCTTAAATCTGTCATAATTTATTTTGTTATCATAATCATTTTTAAATGACTATAAGCTAAAGTTATTTTCTTTAATTTATCTTCATATTGTTTATTACCGGAATGTTTATCAGGGTGAAACTTTTTTACAAGAGTTTTAAATTTTTTTTGTATAGTTGCCCAATCAGCATTAAATTCAAGGCCCATAATTATAAAAGCGTCCTTATCCTTCGAGCAGAGTTCTTTATATTTATTTGTACGTAAGGCTTCTTCTTTACTAAAAATGTTAAATTTATCACTTAATGCATTATTCCAAAGTATATTAAAAAAATTGTCAGATGAACCAAATTTTTGTGTAGGTCTATGCCAAGTAATGTCGGATTTTAAAAAATTGGCAATCTCTTTTTCTGACATTCCCTCAAAATAATTCCATTTCTTATTAAACTCTTTTATGTGGTTTTCGCACAACCATTTAAAGTTTTTGCTATTGTCTTTTTCAGCAGGAGCTTTGAAATCTCCAGTTTCTTTACAGTTTTCCCACTCACAAATATTTTTCATTGTTTAATATTATTATATGATTTAGAGTTTTAGAAGGAAAATGACAATTTTTTTGGAAAAAGTAAAAGAAAAAATTAAATCTAAGCTTGATCCTGAAAAAATATCACTAATTGATAATTCGCATTTACACGCCCATCATAAGACTTTTGATATTAATAAGTTTAATCTTAAACTAATTATAAAGTCTGAGAAATTAAAAAGCATGAGTAAAATTGATGCACATAAACTAATTTATTCTATCCTAGAAGATGAAATTAAAAGTAAAATACATGCTCTAGAAATTGACATACTATAAGTTTTTTAATTATAAAAAGAAGTTAAAAATTTATTTATTTCACCGTCTTTAGCTGTAAAGCTTCCCGGCTTCATTACTTTTCCTATTTTTTTTATGAGGATTAAGTTAATTTTTTCATTTAAATTTTTTTTATCTTTTTTCATAAAATAAATAATTCTCTTAATTTCACTTTTTTTAAAAATTTTTTTGATTTGCATTGGTAAATTTAAATTATTGTAGTGTTTTTTAATTAATTTTAAATCATTTAATGGTAAAAATTTTTTCCTAAATGATAATTCACAAGCCATCATCATTCCTATTAAAACAGCTTCTCCGTGGTTTAATTTTTTAGAGTATTTTTTAGATACTTCAAATGCATGTCCAAATGTATGTCCAAAATTTAAAATCATTCTTAGATTTTTCTCATCTTCATCTTTATTAATTATGGAAGATTTAATTTTACAACTTTTCGCAATTGCACTTATTAAAATATTTTTATTTTTGTTTACAATTATTTTTTTAGCATTTTTGTCTAGCCACATAAAAAAATTTTTATCTAAAATTAAAGAATGTTTTAAAATTTCTGCGTAGCCACAAATCATTTCTCTTTTTGGCAAACTATTAAGCAAAGAAGTATCTATTAAAACAAATTCAGGTTGATAAAAACTTCCTATAAGATTTTTTCCTTGTTGAGAATTAACTGCTGTTTTTCCACCAACTGATGCATCAACTTGAGATAAAAGTGTTGAGGGGATATTTATAAACTTTATTCCTCTTTTTGTTATGCTTGAAACAAAAGCAGATAAATCTCCTAAAATTCCTCCTCCTAGAGATATTACACAATCAGATCTATTGAAATTATTTTTAAGCAGATTCTCTATCAATTTGTTTGCAAATTTAAAACTTTTTGTTTTTTCATTCACCGTCAATCTGTAAGTTTTTAAATTATATTTTTTTAAAGAATTAATTAATTTATTTAATTGTTGTGAAGGTACATTTCTATCAATCAAAATACATATTTTTCTTAAATTTGGGAGCTTTTTTTTAATTAAGTTTCCGGTTTTATTTATTATTTTATCTCCAATATATATTGGATATAATTTACTTTTAGTTTTAACAATTATTTTATTGCTGCTCATATATATCTACTATTTTTTTTGCAATATTTACTTTACTAAGGTTATCACATTTAATCCTGTAATTGGCTAGTTTATAAAATTTCTTCCTTTTCACGAAAATTGCTTTTAATTTTTCAAGATTATTTTCTTTATCGAGAAGTGGTCTCCTTGTATTATTTTGTATTCTTTTAGCCAAAGTTTCTAAATTAATATCCATCCATATTGATATTGAAGTTTTTAAAATACTTTTCCTTAAATTTTCATTAATGAAGGCTCCACCACCTAAAGCTATAATTGAATTGCTTTTTTTTAATGATTTTAAGACCTCTTTTTCTTCCTCATTTCTGAAAAAAGTTTCTCCTTTTTTTTCAAAAATTTCAGAAATAGTCATTAAGTTTTTTTTTTGAATATTTGAATCTGTATCTATAAATTTTAATTTGCCTCTTTTTGCTGCAATTTTTGCTATTGTGCTTTTCCCAACAGCCATCATTCCTAATAAAACAACGTTTTTTTTCACAAGTTATAGCAATTTTAAATTTGATTTTTCACAATTATGTCTTAATTTTCGAGTGTAAATACAATTTTATAAATATGCAACTTAGATTAAGACCTAGATCAAGCAGAAATTTAATAAGTAGGAACTCGGTAATAAAAATCATTTTAATTATTATAGTTTTGTTTATTGGAATATATTTACTAGATAAAATAGATTTTGGCGAACCTACAAAACTTATCAAACAAGAAATTAGCAATGATAAGCTTACCACGCTTAAATAAATTATTACTTTTTATAATTTTCTTTGTACTTCTAAACATTAATTTTGTTTATGCAGAAGATAAAGCCGAAGATATTTGGGATTCTGAAAACGAAAATATTCAAGAAAAAAATAGTGAGACAAATGAGCAAAAAGAAATAAAAATTGAAGGCTCAACCATTTCTAGTGATGTAGAAAAAATAATAATAAAAATAGATGAAAATAAAATTGAAGACTTTCAACAATCAATAGTTGGAATATTTGATCCTGAAGATAATAATTTTAGTTTAAATATGTGGAAAAATTCTGATGGAGAAGAAATAAAAAAAGTTTTAAAAAGATTAAACAAATTGAACCTTTCCAAACTTTCCGAAGAGTTGCTTTTCCAAGTTTTGTTCACAAATGCTTATTCACCCAATAAAAATTTAAACTCTGAAGATTTTTTGAAAATAAAAATTAATTGGTTAATAAATAAAAAAAGAATTAAAGATTTAGAAACTTTACTAAAAAATAATTCTCAAGTGGGGAAAAGTTCAAAAGCTGTAAAATATTTAATAAACGAATATCTTTCTGAGGCAGATATAAAATCTGCTTGTGATAAAATAAACTTTATAGATCAAGATATTAAAAATGATTATTTAGATAAATTTATTATTTACTGTTTGATTAATAATGATCGCCAAGATGAAGCCCAATTAATTTTTGATTTACTAAAAGAAAAAGGTTTTAAAGATAATTTTTTTGAAAACAAAATTAATTTTTTGTTAGGTGTTAGTAATGAAACTACACAAAAAGTGGTAGATAACGATCTTTTGAATTTTCATTTATCTCAAATTACTGTTGATAATTTTAATTATGAACCAACTGATAAAACAAATAAATATATATGGAAATATCTTGGGGCAGCGAATTTAATAAAATTAAATAGTTTTCAAGATGAAGAGATTATAATTACTTATGAAAAAGCTGCAGCTCAAAATACTTTTGACAAAGATGAAATTTTTAAAATTTATTTGAGAATTGATTTTAATTTTAACCAATTATTAAATGCAGAAGAAATATACAAAACTTTGCCAAACTATAAATCTAGAGCACTAATCTATCAAAGTATTTTACTAAACGATAACGTGGAGAAAAAAATTAAACTTTTATTTCTTCTAGAAGATTTATTTCGCAAAGATAAACTTTCCAATATTTTTGAAGATGAATTAATTAATATTTTAAAAACAATTAATCAGGATGATATTCCAGATAATTATATTGATTTAGTTAAAGAGAGTTTAGACACAAAATCAGTTAAAAAAATAAAATTTAATAACGAAATACTACATAAATCTAAAGTAATAATGCATTTTCTGGATGATAATAGAAAAATAAGTAAAACAGAAAAAGATTTTAAAACAGTTTATAAAAAAATTAAAAGAAATAAAAAATATTTTGTTTCTATAAAAGATATTATAGTTTTAGAATCTCTCAAAATGGATGGAGTATCTTTACCGCAAGATTTAGATTATAAAGCTTTATTATCAGAATTGACTATTCCTCAAAATTTGGAAGAGCTGGCTAATCAAAATCAGCTAGGTTTGGTTATGCTAAAAATTGTAGAAATCATAGGAGAAGATAATATAAGTGATTTAGATCCTGAAACATTATTCTTTTTAAACAAAATATTAAACAACTTAGGTTTGAAAAAAATAAGAAATAATATTTTGAGCGAAGCACTTCCCACAAGAGTTTAAAAAGGTTATTTTTTGACGCAATAACTTGACTATATTATGCTTATAATTTATTTCTATTTATATGGCATTAAGGCAAATATTAACTGAACCAAATAAAATTTTAAGAGAGAAATCACTACCAGTTGAAAAAGTGGATTCTGACTTACAAAGACTTATGGATGATATGTTGGAGACAATGTATTCTGCTCCTGGGATTGGTTTGGCTGCAATTCAGGTGGGAGTTCCTAAAAGAGTGATTGTTATTGATATAGCTCCAAAAGATCAACCAAAAAATCCGATGTTTTTTGTAAATCCTATTATAACTTCAAAATCAAAAGATAATTCAATTTATGAAGAAGGTTGTTTATCTGTACCTGGTCAATTTGCAGAAATTCTAAGACCTGACAAATGTAAAGTAAAATATCTTGATTACTATGGTCAGGCCAAAGAAATTGTAGCTGAAGGTATGCTTGCTACATGTATCCAGCACGAAATAGATCACTTAGAAGGTATATTATTTATTGATTATCTATCTAATTTAAAAAAATCAATGATTGTAAAAAAGCTTTCCAAACAAAAGAAAGAACTTGAAAGAATTGTAGTTTAAATTCACAAATAAAATAATGTCACTTAAAATAGTTTTTATGGGAACTCCTGAATTCTCAGTCCCAACATTAAATTTATTAATTAAAAATAAATTTAATGTTGTAAAAGTTTATACTCAACCACCTAAAAAATCAAAAAGAGGTCAAAAAATAAATCCATCACCAATAGAAGTGTATTGTAAAAAAAATAATATAAGTTTTAAAAGCCCAGAAATTTTAAATGTCGAAGAAGAACTTAAAGCTTTTAAAGAATTATCCGCAAATTTAGCCATAGTTGTTGCTTATGGAAAAATAATTCCAAAAATTTTTTTAAACACCGTTAAATTTGGATTTATTAATATTCATGCTTCGTTATTACCTAAATGGAGAGGAGCAGCACCAATTCAAAGAGCCATAATGAACGAAGATAAAAATATAGGAGTTAGCATTATGAAAATTGAAGAAAAATTGGACAAAGGTCCTGTTTTAGCCTCGAAAGCGTTTAAATTGAATAAAAATGAAAGTCATGGAGAAATTGAAAAAAAACTTTCTTTAGAAGGGGCAAATTTATTAATTCAAAGTTTAAAATTAATTGAAAATGGAAATTCAAAATTTATAGAACAGGACGATTCAAAAGCTACCTATGCAAAAAAGATAGATAAAAATGAAGCAAAGATTAATTGGAATAAAGATGCTAATAAAGTCCTTGCACATATTCATGGCTTAAGTCCAAATCCCGGAGCATGGTTTGAATTTGATAAAGAACGTTATAAAGTTTTAAAAGCAAAAATATCTACTGAAAATGGAAAGTTTGGTTATGTTCTCGACGATAATTTAACAATCGGATGTGAATCAGGAGCTATTCAAATTTTGGAACTACAGCGACAGGGCAAAAATAAACAAACTGTCAAAGAATTTTTACTTGGTAAAAAAATTAACAAAGGAGCAATCTTAGTTTAATGCAAAGATATAAGATTAAAATAGAATATGAAGGAACTCCAT